>Ga0172382_10001097_pt1 | contig 49253 bp, 41 predicted proteins | sample Leawel138RmetaG_FD_122245 | JGI IMG/M metagenome (GOLD analysis project Ga0172382, IMG submission 122245) | Leachate microbial communities from a municipal landfill in Southern Ontario, Canada - Leachate well 138R metaG | ecosystem: Engineered > Solid waste > Landfill > Unclassified | place... | reverse complement strand
ACTTGAAGAAGGGTTGGAAGGGAAAGTAAAACTAAAAACTAATATTCCTATTAAAGGTAGATGGAAGGTTATGGCAAGAGTAAGAGGTATGTCAGGGATAGAGCGAGAAAGTTATACTACTGGCTGGCAACCTCAAGGAGAAGTTGGAAAGGGAAGTTTTACAATTAAAATCGAGAATAAAACGGTAGGGAAACTACCAGTAGAAGGGTCTGAATGGAGATGGGTTGAGGTAGAGGGAAGACTTTTAATTACTAAAACAGGCAAAACTGAAATAGTCTTTTTAACCTCTGATACAGGCATAGCAATAGATAATATTCTTGTTACCAATGACTTGGATTTTACACCAACCAACCTTGACAACACTCCTACAGTTAAACCTTCAACACCTCAAAAAATTAAAATATCTGAAATAAAAGGGGAGGGCGAACCACTTGAGTGGAGAGGGTATACAATAGCGCCTCCTTATGTAAGAATTGAATGGGAACTTTCTACTGCTCCGCAAGGTATAAGGTATTACAATATATACCGAGGCGAAGATAAAGATTTTAAAGTAGGACCTGAAACTCTTATAGGAAGTGAGACTGATATAGTTTTTGCTGACCTGCAACTCAAAAAAGGGACAGAATACTATTACAAAGTAGTAGCAGTAGACAACTGGGATAACCGTTCTGATGTTTCGGAAGCGCTTATGGTAAAAATAGAATAATAAATTTGGCAAAATATGTTTTTAATAGGAGAAGAATTAATGAAAATAAAAAAATATCTAACCTTTAAAACAATAGTTATACTGGGTTTGTGCAGTTTGTTAAACTCATCAGTTTCTGCTTTAACCAAACCTATAGATTTTCCTTCAAAATGGAAACTTAACCTTGGCGCACCTTCGAATATTGAAAAAGAGGTTAAAATTCTTGATGATACAGGTTCTTACATCAAAGGTTCTTATGTTTTTGTAAGGGGGCATTTCAGAAGTGATCTGTTTTATGTGACGGATGGAGATGAGTTTGAAATCTCTTTTTATGCAAAAGACCCAGAAGAAAAAGATGTCTCTTGTCTGTTATACACCTACTCTCGCCAAGAAAGTGGTGTATTAAGATATAGCAAGACAATAAAAGGTTTTACTCAAAAAGCAGGTAAGGAATGGACAAATATATCTGGGGTTGTAAAAATACCTAAACCATCTGAAGATAAAAACTTAGTTGATGCGATAATTGTTGTAATGGCAAGTAACACAGGTGCGTACTTTGATTACCCTTTGATAGTCCATATAGAAACCAACAAATGGGACAATATTGAAACCGCACGCCACCAAGGAAGAGGTAAGTTAAAATTCAATTTGGGAGAATATAGTGAAGCTTTACAGGAGTATAATAAAGCGTTAAAGTTTGCGTTAACATCAAAAGATAAAGAACAAATTATGGCAAATATTGAAGAAACAAAGCAGGCTGAAAAGTTTGAAATGACAGATAAAAACAGAGAGAATATTTTTCCCAAAATAGACCTACTTGTAAAACAGAAAAAATATAAAGAAGCTCAAGCAGAATACGAAAAACTTAAAAAACGCTCAGATAATAGTGGTTACCTTAAAGAGATTATATTGTTTAATATAGCCGAACTGCAAACACTTACAAAAGATTATAAAAACGCTCATAAAACCTATGAAGAAATCTATTCTATCCCTAATTTAACCGTTTACTACCATATTTATGGGCTATTTAGGCAAGCAGAGTTATATATTTGGCAGAAAAATTACAATAAAGCAATACAATTGTATCAACAGATTATAAGTAAAGAAGGTGCCTTAGAGCACCATATACTCAAAGCCCGTCTTTACATAGGAGATACATACAGGGCGAGACGGCAGTATCGTAAAGCAACTGATATTTACACTACTCTTCTTAGAGAGCAGGAAACATCAGACTTTCCTAACGAAGGTTTTAGAGTAGACCTTATTGATAGGCTTGACTTGATAAAAGAACTGGCAGATGGCAAAGAAGAGAAGAGTTTAAGAGAGAAACGTGTTGAATGGGTAAACAGCCCGAAATATGCAATATATGTTTCATTAGAAGGTAACGATAATAACTCTGGTACAAAAGAAAAACCTTTCGCCTCTATAAAAAGGGCTCAGGAAGAAGTAAGAAAAATCAAGTCGAAAAGTATGCCTAAAGGTGGAATAGCAGTATATTTAAGGGGAGGAAAATATTTTATTACAGAGAGCATCTCTTTCGGCATAGAAGATTCCGGTACGGAAGATGCACCAGTAGTCTACAGAAACTACCCAGAAGAAGAGGTCCGTATTATAGGAGGCAAACAGATAACAAATTTTAAACCTCTTAATGACCCAAAGGTCTTAAACCGCCTACCAGAAGAATCAAAAGATAAAATATGGGTTGCTAACCTTAAAACTGCTGGAATAACAGATTACGGTAAACTCTTACCCAGAGGACTTTCCTATTCTTATCCACAATCAGGGGCTATGGAACTCTTTTTTAACACCAAACCAATGAATCTTGCCCGATGGCCCAAGGAAGGATGGGAAAAGGTTGCTGACCTCGTTACTCCAGAAGGTGATGGAAATATTAGACTTAATGCTTACCAGAAAGGTAGGTTTAAATATTCAGGTAATAGACCAGATAGATGGAAAGAAGAAAAAAACATTATGGTAGCAGGATATTTTTTATGGGAATGGGACAAAGGACATTATAATGTGAAATCAATAGATACAGATGAACGTATTGTGAATATGGATGAAGATACCAGATGGCACAAAAGTGTACTTGGCCGATTTGCGCCAGTAGTAAAAGACACCCCCTATTATTTTTATAATATCCTTTCCGAACTGTCAGTTCCTGGAGAGTTTTATATAGACAGAGATACAGGCAATCTCTACTTTTACCCGCCGGACAAAATCAAGGGTAGCGAAATGATTGTATCTACGCTCAACTCTAACATTGTCAATATTAAAGATACCTCAAACCTTCTTCTTTACGGGCTAACGCTGGAAGGTACATGGGATAACGCATTAGAAATGGTAGGCGGTAGAAACAACCTTATAGCTGGCTGCACCATACGGAACACAGGAGTTCTGGGAGTACGGATAAAAGACGGATGGACTCATGGTGTAGTTGGATGTGATATATATGATACCGGAGAGGGAGGAGTTAAACTAAACGGTGGGGATGTAGAAAAACTTATCCCAGGGGGTCATTATGTTGAGAATAACCATATATATAGGTTCAACAGGTTTAGTTTTGGGGGAGGAAAATTTGGAATTTCAATGCAATATGGAATAGGCAACAGAGCTTCGCACAATGTGGTGTACGATTCCCCTTACATTGGAATAGCATTCAGCGAAAATGACAATATTATTGAATATAACGAAGTTTACGATACTATGCACGAGGCTCAAGATGGAGGCGCCTTGTACAACCACAATGGGAAGGCATACTTACGAGGTAGAGGCAATGTAATGCGTTACAACTTTATCCATCACATAGCGCCTCATACTTCTCCTACTAGGTCAAGCCTTGTTGCAGGTATTACCATAGACGGAGTCAACGGAGCTATGACTATGGAAGGTAATATATTCTGTTGCAATAACCTTGGGATATTTTCGCACGGACCAGATACTCGCATTGAAAACAATTTCTTTATAAACAACTCAACTAGCATCCTTATGGGGAGAAGGTTACACCTTAGCCATACAGGGCTGCATAGACTTTTACCTACAGTTGAACAACTTTTTAAAGAAGTCAATTATAAGCAACCTCCCTGGGACTATAGGTATCCGCAAGCAGTAAGCATATTTGAAGATACGTTGCCTCTTGGAAAAACTGAAAATAACATAATAACAAGAAACATAAACGATAAAGGGTTTTTCCTGAATATACCCCTCTCTATTAATGCCAAAAGAAGTGTTATAAGTAACAATTGGGAACAGGGAGACCCATTGTTTATAGACTCCGACAATATGGATTTAGCGCTAAGAGTTGGTTCTCCAGTATTTGGAATGAATGGTATAGAACCGATACCTTTTGAGCGTATTGGGTTATACAAAGATTCATTACGTGCCAGTTGGCCTGTAGAAAAAGCTCCTGCAGGTAAATATTACAGACCAAAAGCAAGCCTAAACACGCTGGTACAACAGGATACAGATCCTATGACACGCAGATTTCCACCATTAAAAAGAATTAGCGAAGCTCGCGAATATCAAGTTAAAAAAAGAAGAGTTCCTATAACAATAGATGGCAACCTTGATAACTCTGAATGGCTACAACTTGACAAAAGTAAAGCCATGCTCATAGAAGAAAATCATATAACAGGCAAAATAAAGGAAGGGGCAAGAAGTTACGCATGGCTCTTGTTTGACGACAATTACCTTTATTTAGGAATAGAAAACTGCCCTGACCCATGGAAAGAAGGCCTTAAAAAAGAGTTACCTTCTTCTTTAAACGAAATAACTATAGAGGGAGTTTTTGGTAAAAATACACCCTGGTGGGAAAAAGATATGCCGATAGGTCCTCTTTACACATTTAGTGGACACTCAAACGGTAATTTTAAAATACACGACCTTTATGGTATGCCTTTAGAATCGGCAGAGTTAATTCAAAAAAACATAGAATATAAGACCAAAATAATAGACCCAAAAACCTATCATTGGACAGCAGAATGGAAGATACCATTTTCAGCTCTTTCTATCTCAGTTAAAGATATTAGTTCGCTAAAATTCAATATCGGAGGACCTAAGAGAGCAGATTGGATATGCTGGGTTGCAACTGGTGGTTCCTTATGGCGTGTGGATAACGCTGGCTCTATAAAGTTTGAGAAGTGATTCGTTTTTCTTAATTAGATTCACAAGTTGTTTGGGTTAAATTTGGACAATTCACTCAAAAAAATATATAATAAATAGTATAAGGAGCAATTGGAATACTTACATAAGGAGTTCTCTTAAAAAACAAAGTTATTAAGTTTTCAAGTTATGAACTCACGGAGTTAATAAGTTATGAAACACAATATTTTAAGCGGTATGCGCCCAACAGGACCTTTGCATATAGGACACCTTTTTGGAGCTCTTGCAAACTGGAAGAGGCTTCAGGAACAAGATTATAATTGTTTTTATATGATTGCCGACTATCATGCCTTAAGTACCGAATATTCAACTATGAAAAATATAAAATCTTATGTTGAAGAGGTGGCAATGGATTTCATATCTGCTGGGATTAACCCTGATAAGTCTACTATATTTGTGCAATCTATGATACCTGCACATACAGAATTACATCTAATTTTTTCTATGATTGTCCCAACACCATGGCTGGAGAGAAACCCTGTTTACAAGGAGCAGAAAAAAGAACTTATTGAGAAAGATATTAATACTTATGGATTTCTTGGATATCCTGTTTTACAAGCAGCAGATATATTAATATATAAAGCTGCTTATGTTCCTATAGGTAAAGACCAGTTACCTCATCTGGAACTAACAAGAGAGATAGCCGCAAGATTCAATTATATTTTTGGGGAGACTTTTCCAATCCCAGAGGCTCTTCTGACTAAAACCCCCAAAATCCCTGGAACAGATAACAGAAAAATGAGTAAATCGTATGGTAATGCTATCTTTTTAAAGGATTCTCCAGAGGTTATAAGAGAAAAAACAAGTAAGATGTTCACAGACCCTAAACGAGTATATAGGAAAGATCCAGGACACCCAGAAACTTGCCCGGTATTTGATTATCACAAACTTTTTAATGATGAAAAGAGGGTAGGGGAGATAAAAGAAGAATGTATAAACGCCATAATTGGATGCGCTGATTGTAAAAAGGAGTTGGGTGAACTGTTGCCGATATACCTTAAAGAAATAAGAGAAAAAAGAAATGAGCTTGAAAAGAATAAGGAGTTGTTGTGGCAAATACTACGTACAGGCACTGAAAAAGCCAGAAGTCTTGCTAATAAAACCATTGAAGAGGTAAAAACAAAAACAGGATTAAAATATGGATAAAATCATTGAATCTGCTGTAAGGGAAAGTATTAAGAAGATTTCACCCTATGTTCCGGGCAAACCAATAGAAGAGTTGCAGAGGGATTCTGGTATAGAGGCATCAAAAATTATAAAACTTGCTTCAAATGAGAACCCTCTTGAAATATCTCCAAAAGTTAAAGACGCCATAATAAGGTATATTGATAATATATCAAGATATCCTGAAGGTTCTGGATATTACTTAAAAAACAAACTTTCAGAGTATTTAGATGTGGCGCCTGAAAAGATTATATTAGGAAGTGGCTCCAGTGAAATTATTTCGATGGCTATGGAAACATTTTTAAATCCAGGCGAAGAGGTGCTATTTCCAGCGCCATCTTTTCTTATATATAAAATACTTGCACATAAAACAGATGCAAAAATAGTTGAAATTCCTCTCAACGATGATTTTTCTTATGATTTAAATAGGTTTTATAGTAAAATAACAGATAATACAAAGATAATCATATTGTGTAACCCAAACAATCCATCTGGTACAATTATATATAAAGAGCAACTTGAAGAGTTTTTTAAAAAACTTCCTGAAAATATAATTGTTATATGTGATGAGGCATATATAGAGTATGTTGAGGATAAGAATTTTGGACACTCTTTTCCCTACATTGAAGAAAAGAACATCTTAATTGCAAGAACATTTTCAAAAATCTATGGTTTAGCAGGGTTAAGAATGGGTTACGGGATTGCTAAAAAGGGTATTATAGATTTTATGGAAAGAATAAGACCCCCGTTCAACACAACAGGCATTGGGCAAGAAGCGGCGATAGCTGCCCTTGAAGATACAGAATATAGAACTAAATCTTATGAAAATAACATCAATGGAAAGAAATACCTATATTCAGAACTTAAAAATCTTGGAATTTATTGTATTCCTACTGAGACAAACTTTATACTATGTAAATTTCAGAATAACGCTTCAAATATTGCAAAAGAACTTGAAAAGAGGGGTATAATTGTTAGATATATGAAAACTCCTAAGCTTGAAAAAGAATATATAAGAATAACTATAGGAACAGAAAAAGAAAACCTTATTCTAATTGAGAACCTTAAAGAGATTTTGAATCACTAAAAACATAACAAAAAAGTACCTTCACCTTTTATTTCTCTCTTTGAGAACTTTGGACAAACACCAAAAAGGGTAGAGGGTGTAAGGGATAAAGCTAAATTTGGCATAGTAATCGCTAAAGAGGGGGTTTTAAATGGAAAGACTAAAACTTGGTGTAAATGTTGACCACGTAGCTACATTGAGAGAAGCAAGAGGGGGGAGTTTTCCAGACCCTGTTGATGCTGCTATTATTTGTGAACTTGCTGGGTGTGATTCAATTGTTTGCCATTTAAGAGAAGATAGAAGACATATTCAAAACAGAGACTTGTATCTGTTAAAAGATATAATAAAAACCAAATTAAACCTTGAATTGGCTCTTTCGGAAGAAGTGGTTAATATAGCCCTGGATGTTAAGCCAGACCAGGTTACTCTTGTCCCAGAAAAGAAAGAGGAATTAACTACTGAAGGTGGGCTTGATGTTATAAAAAACTTTACAAAAGTTGAAGAACACATTAAAAAATTTAAAGAAGCAGGAATTCAAGTAAGTCTTTTTATTGAGCCTGAAGAAAAACAGATAGATGCCACAAAAAAAGCTGGCGCTGAATTTATTGAGATTCATACAGGTACTTACTCGGAATCTAAAACTGAAGCAGATATTTATAGAGAACTTGATAAGATAATAAAAGCAACAAAATATGCAACTTCAGTTGGAGTTAGAGTGAATGCAGGTCATGGACTTAACATTAAAAATAGCCCTGCTATATGTAAAATTGCCGGTATTGAAGAATTAAATATAGGTCAAAGCATAATTGCGAGAGCAGTCTTTATAGGGCTTGATAATGCCGTAAAAGAAATCTTAAAAATAATGAGGATGTATGAAAAAAAAGATAATTGATGCCTTTAAAGAACCTTTTAAGGACCAAGAAAGTAGGTTGAACTTATTGATAGGGGGAGTTATTACCTTTTTTCCAATAATAAACTTTGTCTCTTTTGGTTTTCTTGGGAAAAAACTTGAAAACAGCATCGAGCAGAAGAAGATACCGGTTAAGTGGGATGAAAATATTAAAGAATTTTTTATAAAAGGGTTTAAAATATTTATTATATGCCTTTCCTATCTACTTCTCCCTGTTTTATTAGCGTTTTTAGGAGGGTTCTTTATACTTACCCTTGCTGAAGGCAAAATCTTCTCTCTATTTTACTTTAGAGGTCAAATTCTTAACATTATAGCAACCTTATTGTTTCTTACCTCACTATACTTCATACCTTTTGCAGTCTGTATGTTCTTAGAGAGTGGTGATATTAAGAAGAGTTTTGATTTACAGGAGAATATTTCAAGGATATCCCTTATACCTCAGGAATACTTAGTAATATTTGGGTTAAGCATATCCCTGATAGTTGTCTCTGCAGTTATCCTCTTTTTTTTAATGAATTGGACTTTTAGCATACTTCTCTGGGGGTTTATTATCTTTTATGACAGTCTTGTTATTACCAACCTATTAAGTAAGTTCTTCCCAAGAAAATCTATTAGCATCAATATTAATTAAAAGTTTATTAGTGGTAGTAAATAATATTTTTTCATTTTGAGACTTTAGACTTTCAACTCAACAAAAGAAATTAAAATCTTGTTCCTCGAAGGGCTAAGTTTTAATTTCAAATCACAAACCTTATAAAAACAATTTAGTTATTTCAAAATTGCATTCCAAAATTGACCAGAATAAGTTTTACACAATTTCACAAGTTTTCAACAGACACCATCAAAACAGAAGTGCAAAAAGGGCTATTTCAGTTCTAACTTATTGACACTCTTACAGTTACACACATAACGTCGCATAAGGATTATTATGTTAACTTTTAGGATGTGGAAACCTATTAGAGTAGAACCTGCAGTTTTAAATTTGAAAGAAATATCACTTATTTTTTATTTAATAAGCATTATCAGCACTCAAGTTTTAAAGTGTTAATAATCAACAAGTTAAGTTTTTAAAATACCAGCAAGTAATTTAGAATTATACTATAGATTTTTAAACAAAAAAACGTAACACGATTGTTTTATTGAGTAAAAAGCCGTATAAATTTTGTAAATCAGATTAAGAACTTTAGCTTCAGGCGGTGAGAGTTAAATAAGAAAAAATCATTAAAATTCTTACAAAAAAGCCTCTTAAGGGCTTTTTGAGAAGCAAATAATGCAAATTCATCACAATTCTTACAAAGTATATTTTCTGAATAACCTCTCTTTTTTCCCTTTTTTCATCCTCTTCCAGAAGAGATAAACCTTTCATCAGAATCGAGTAGACCCTCTTTTTTTTAATATTATACTGCTCGCTCACTTTACTCCTTAACACCTAAGTCTATATTTCTGGCGATGTTAGCATACCTCATTTAACCTAATTTCTCAAGGGTAGATTTTTTAAAAAAACAGTACTCATTTTTTTATTTTTTAAAATTGCTTTTCCAAGCGCCCTACTCTAAATATTTTGTTTTTTTTTGGGGAGTTTAAAAGTTTTGAATGTACATCTATTTTTTTCGAACTTACTTCTCTTTTAGTAGTTTTTTCAGCAATACTATTTTCTCACTTTTAATCTTAACAGGTTTTAATTTTTTGACCAGGAGAAACAAGGTATGAATTTGTAAGAATTAGTTTTTGAATAAATCTTGAAAAGTACTCAGTAGGAGCAAAATTTAGAGGTTATTTTAGGTTGGTCAATAGTAAACACTGTTTTCTTTTAAGTTAAGCCATAATTTTTACTTTATTCTCTTTTCTTTCAAGAAATTCCCATAACAAGCTTAAAACCCCTATAATAAGTGCAGAAAAAGCGCTAATAGTCAAAACCCACGATAAAGACACCCCTTTATCAGCAAGCATCCCTGCAAAAAGATTACCAACAATACCTGCTATTGCGTAAGTTGCATACATATAACCATAAACTTTTGCCCGGGCATCCTGAAACATCCTCCCACCTAAAGAAGAAATACAAGGAAAAGAAGGGCTTGCAATCAAACTACCAAAACCTATAAACATTATTGCTAAAAAGTAAATAGGAGCAAAAAGTCCTGCAAAGAATAGAATGCTTCCAAGTATGGTACTAAAAGCTAAAACTTTACGATCTTCCCAAGGAAACTCAAAAAAAGCCAGAATAAATCTTCCCAGTGCCATCCCCAGAATGGCAACTCCTACAAAAAGAGACCCTTTAAATTCATTAGAACCAAACTTTGCTTTTGCCATAGGACTCAGCCAAGAAACCATTACTATATACATTAATCCGTGAAAAAAACTCATAAGAGGTACCCAAATCCATTTAAGTGACATTATTTTTGATGAAGCATTTGTTATAACTGGATTGTCTTGAATAGATTTTTCTTTAATCCTCATTAGTGGCAATATTATATTTTTTTCTGCAGTTATTCCAAAATATATAAAGAAGAGTAACAGAATAGCAAAAGGTGTTCTAAAAACAAGAGTTGTCCACCCTTTTAGCAGAGAAAAACTTAGCCATTTACCTATAACAGGACTTAAAAGCGCACAAGCAGTAAAATAGATAGCCGAGTATAAAGAAATAATACGTCTAATCATTTGAGGAAAAAGTTCTGAAAGTAAAGTCATATTAGCATTTATTATAAAAGCATTTGCAATACCTGTTATAATCATACCAGCAACAAGAAACGTGTAATTAAAACCCAAGGTAACCAGAAGAACTCCTAAAACCATTCCCAATATACCATAAAAAAGAACTTTAGATGCACCAAACCTTTCTGAAATATTTCCAGCAATAGGTGAAAAAGCAAAAAGACCTACATTGAGAGAACCAAGAATTATACCAAGTTGGGTATTTGTAAGTTCTAATAATTTCATAAATACAGGGCCACAAACCACCCCTGCTACCCAAGTCACCTCAACCAATATTCCTATTATAATTATAATTAAACTTATCTTTTTTCTCATTGATTAAAACCTAATTATAGATACTCGTTATATTTTCTGGAGAATAGAGAGTAAAGTTTCCTTTACCAAACAACACTCAACACCCCCTCCCCTTTTATCCCCTCAACGCTAAACCATTGTTTTCACTAAAGACTACACCTCATTATAACAAAGGGGCGACTTTCTTAAGCCGCCCCTTTAACTTACTAACTTTGCAAGTTCTAAACTTCTAAAATTAGAAACTTACTAACTACTTCTTGTTGTTTTCTTCGATAGACGCCTGTGCAGATGCAAGGACCGCAATGGGTACTCTAAATGGAGAGCAACTAACATAATCCATCTTCATCTTGTAACAGAATTTAACAGATTCTGCTTCTCCACCATGTTCTCCACATATCCCTATCTTTATGTTGGGGCGAGTTTTTCTACCTCTTTCAATTCCTATCTCAACCAATTGTCCAATACCTTCTTGGTCAAGAACCTGGAATGGGTCTCCTGTTAGTATACCCTTATCCAAGTATGAAGGAACAAAACCACCTATATCATCCCTTGAAAACCCAAAGCCCATTTGTGTCATATCGTTTGTACCAAAAGAGAAAAACTCTGCTTCCTTAGCTATCTTGTCAGCAGTTAAAGCTGCTCTTGGAATCTCAATCATAGTTCCATATAGATAAGGTATCTCTTTTATTTGGTGTTTATCACAAACCTCTTTATAGACTCTATCAACAATCACTTTCTGGTCTTCAAGTTCTTCAACTATCCCGACAACTGGAACCATTATTTCAGGCAATGCTTTTTTACCTTCTTTTAGCAGTTCAGCTGAAACCTCAAAAATTGCTCTTATCTGCATCTCGGTAATTTCAGGATATGTGACCCCCAATCGTACACCTCTGTGTCCCATCATAGGGTTGGTTTCATGGAGAGCATCCACCCTTCTTGTAAATTCCTCCATTGATATACCCATACTTGTTGCCAATTTAGATTGTTCTTCTTTTTGGGTTGGAACAAATTCGTGTAATGGTGGATCAAGCAATCTAATAGTAACAGGCAAACCATTCATAACCTCTAATGTTGCTTTCATATCTTTTTTGACATAAGGAAGCAGTTCTTCTAATGCCGCCCTTCTCTCTTTTTCTTCCTGAGAAAGTATCATTTTTCTCAAAAAGAATAAAGGTTTTTCAGAGTCTTTACCATAAAACATATGTTCAGTTCTGAAAAGTCCTATACCTTCGGCTCCAAACTCAAGAGCATTCATTGCATCTTCAGGTGTATCAGCATTAGCTCTAACACCCATTTTACGGAAAGAATTAGCTATCTTCATAAATTCTGCAAATCTGGGGTTTTCAGTAGAATCTATCATTGGAAGTTCCCCTTCATAAACATAGCCCCTTGTTCCGTTTAAGGTAAAGATATCACCCTCTTTAAATGTTACATCATCAATAGTAACAACCTTATTTTTGGTATCTATTTTTAGTTTACCGCAACCAACTATACAACACTTTCCCCAACCACGAGCAACCAACGCAGCATGGCTTGTCATTCCCCCTCTTCCTGTTAGAATACCTACTGCTGCTCTCATCCCTTCAACGTCCTCTGGGTTGGTTTCTTCTCTAATAAGGATAGTGTTTTTATTCTCTTTAGCCCATTCAACCGCATCTTCTGCTGTAAAAACTATATGACCAAAAGCTCCACCAGGACCTGCAGGAAGACCTTTTGCTAAAGGTTTATGTTGTTTTTCTACCTCTGGGTCGACAATAGGATGAAGAAGTTCATCTACTTGGTTGGCACTCAACCTCATTACAACATCTTCTTCTTTTATCATCTTCTCTTCAAGCATATCCATAGCCATATTAAGAGCCGCTGTTCCAGTTCTTTTACCTACTCTACACTGGAGCATCCATAAACGACCTTCCTGAATGGTAAATTCAACATCTTGCATATCCTTATAATATTCTTCAAGTTTAATTCTTATATCATAAAGTTCTTTGTACACAGCAGGCATCATCTCTTCAAGTGAGGTCAAGTGTTTGTTCTGTTCATTTTTTGTTTCATCATTCAAAGGATTAGGAGTTCTTGTACCTGCAACAACGTCTTCTCCCTGAGCATTAACCAACCACTCTCCGTAAAACTTGTTTTCACCAGTCGCAGGGTTTCTTGTAAAAGCAACACCTGTAGCAGATGAATCGCCCATATTCCCAAATACCATTGCCTGAACATTTACTGCAGTTCCCCATTCATCAGGAATATTCTCTATTCTTCTATAAGATATAGCCCTTTTTCCATTCCATGAAAGAAAAACAGCTTTAATTCCGCCCATAAGTTGTTCCCACGCATTATCTGGGAACTCTTCACCTAAAACTTCTTTAACTTTTATTTTAAAATTATCACACAAACCTTTTAAATCTTCTTCGGTAAGGTCAGCATCAGATTCATATCCATTCTTATCTTTTATTTCCTGCATCATTTTTTCAAGTTGTAACCTAATGCCTTTCCCTTCTTCTGGTTCTTTTCCAGATGCTTTTTCCATAACAACATCTGAATACATCATAATAAGACGTCTGTATGCGTCATAGACAAATCTTGGATTATTGGTCTTTTTTATAATGCCTGGGATTGTTTTTGAAGAAAGCCCAACATTAAGAACAGTCTCCATCATACCTGGCATAGATTTTCTTGCTCCAGAACGGACAGATAATAACAGAGGGTCATTCTCATCATCAAATTTATTGCCCATAACCTCTTCAACTTTTGCAACGTTTTTCTTAATATCTTCTTCTACGCCAGCAGGTAATTTTCTATCATTTTCATAGAAATAAGTACATACGTCTGTAGTAACTGTAAAGCCTGCAGGAACAGGAAGCCCCATTGTAACCATTTCAGCCAAACCGGCTCCCTTGCCTCCAAGCGTTTCTCTCATGCTACCATCACCATCGGCGGTTTTTCCGCCAAAGAAATACACAAACTTCTCATTCGACATATTTTCCTCCTTATCATAAAATAATGATTATCTCTTCGAATTTTTTTAAAAAGGTAGTTTTTGCAAAACTCATTAATTATACCTCTTTTTTTTCTTTTAGTCAAACAAAGTTGTATTAAATCATAATAATTAAGTGACGTTTTTGCCTATTTCTCTTTTTTTCTACATTCTTATTGACACAATAGGTTTAAGTGTTTAAAATATTCATACAAATTAAAAAACAAAGGCAAGGATAAAGACAGAAAAGAAAGGCGTATGGGGTGTTATTTGCTCACTCCATTTTTGTCTTCTACCCTTCGGTTTGTCCCGAGTACTCCCGAGGAACTTGAGCCGAAATTTCGCTTTTACTACTTCTTCTAAGTAGGTTAAGTTAGAGATCCTGAAACTAGTTCAGGATGGTAAACTGAAATGTTCAAATAACAAAAAGCGTTTCATAACCAAATTTGGCAGAACGAAAAAGGAAGAGAGAGGTTATAATGAAAATATCTGTTATAAGTGACACACACGGAAGCGTTGCAGGTTGGGAAGAAGCCAATTTTATAACATCGTCTTCTGATTTAATTATACATTGTGGTGATATCCTTAACCGCGGAAAAAACCCATCACCTGAGCAATATTATCCAGAAGAGTTGGCAGATATAATAAATAATTTAGAAAAACAGGTCCTTCTTATCACAGGAAATTGTGATTCTGAAATTGATACAAAAATGATTAATATCCCTTTATCTTATCCTTTTCTCTTCTGCGTTATTGAGAATATAAGGATACTGGCAACACACGGACACCTTTTTTCAGAAGAAGAGATTTTATTGCTTGCAAAAAAATGGAAAATAGACATAATGATAACAGGTCACACCCACCAGTGGAAACTGGAAAAACATAGTGATTGCGTCTGGATAAACCCAGGTAGCCCCTCTATTCCAAGAGGAGAACCATCTGTTGCTCTTGTTGATACACCTAAACGTATAATACAAATATTTAATACACAAACCAAAAATATTATAGCAACTCTTTCTTTTTAAACTCCAAAACATTACAAAAATATGAAAAACAAAGTCAGAGTAGAAGTTATCTGTGTAGGAAGCGAACTCCTTTACGATAGGATTAATACTGATATAAACATTCTTTCCAGTGTTTTTGCAAAAATAGGTTTGACTATAAAAAAATGTTTGATTGTACCAGATGATGAAAACGAAATTATTGAAAGTGCCACAACTTGCCTAAAAAGAACAGATATTTTGATAATCACAGGTGGGCTTGGACCCACCTCAGATGATATAACAAGAGAAGCCATTGCAAAACTTCTTAAGAGAAAACTTGTATACTCGGAAGATATATGGACTAATATAACTGAAAAATTTGCAAAGAGAGGTATTTATCTACCAGAAATAAATAAGAAGCAGGCTTATATCATTGAAGACGCTCAAGTTATAAATAATGTAGTAGGAACAGCGCCCGGACTTTTAATAGAGAAAGATGATAAAAAGATAGCTCTTTTCCCTGGTCCACCTCAAGAATTAAAACCAATGGCAGAACTATTGGCTGATGAGTTCCATAAAAAGGAGAAAGAAGAACCAGTTATTATACATAGATATGGAATATCTGGTGTATCAGAATCTTTGGTTGAAGAAAAAGTTGAGCCATTAATGAGGAAGTTGAAAATTCTATACACAATACTTGCTCACCCTCAAATGATAGAGATTTTAATTACTTCTGACTGTCAACCAGTGGTTTTAAAAAAGGTTGAGTCTTTCTTAAAAAAAGAGTTTGGTGAGAATTATCTTGGCGAAAACCCTTTTTCTATACCTGAAATATTAGGACGTATATTGATTGAAAAAAGGTTGAAACTCTCAATTGCAGAATCTTGTACAGGTGGCTTAGCTTCAAAACTAATGACAGATACTCCTGGAAGTTCAGAATATTTTATAGGTTCTGTTATAGCGTATAACAATACAATTAAAAAGAAGGTGCTAAAAATCCCTAAACCACTAATAAAAAAATACCGGGCGGTAAGTTCTGAAACAGCTCTGGCAATGGCAAAAAAAATCAAGAAAATCTGTAGAACGGATGTTTCTCTTAGTTTCACAGGGATAGCGGGACCTTCTGGTGGTACAGAAGAGAAACCTGTAGGACTTGTCTTTATTGGGCTTGGGTTACCAAACAACAAGTACACCTCTTACAGATTTGTTTTTTCAGGTAATAGAGAAAGAATAAGAGAACAGGCAGTATATAAAGGCCTTGACCTAACAATAAAAAATATAAAAAGACTTTATGAAGAAAACAGATAAATTTTTGATACCTTGCTTGGTTTTACTTGCGATAGGGTTTATATCCATAAAGATTATAACAACCCCACCGCTCCTAACTTCTGCCAGTTTAATAGAAATACCTGAAGGGGCAACTACTTTTGAAATATCTAAACTGCTTGAAGAAAAAAGAGTAATAAAAAAAGCTAAATGGTTTCGCTATTTAACAAAAAAATATAAGGTACAAGAAAAACTTAAAGCAGGTATATATGAATTTTCTGGCAGAACACCTATAAAAAAAGTTATATCTAAATTAGCAAAAGGAGAAGTTTCGCTTGTAAAAGTTTCTATCCCAGAAGGTTCTACCATAAAAGAAATTGCTACAATACTTGAGAAAAAATCCCTTGTTAAAAAAGAAGATTTTATACAATACGCAAACCTTAAAGAGATAGAAGGTTTTCTTTTTCCTGATACATATTTTTTCCCTTACAAAGTCTCGGTAGAGGCTATCTCTTCCACTATGTTTAAAAGGTTTAAAGATGTTTTAGAAGAGGTATATGGCGAACCCATAACTGAAGAAAACTTTGATAAAATCAAAGAGATAGTTACAGTAGCTTCAATTGTTGAAAAAGAAGCTAAAACCAAAAATGAAAGAGAAATAGTTGCCGGTATTATATATAACAGACTAAAGAAAAATATGTATATTCAAAGTTGTTCAACTGTTATGTATGTGTTAGACAACCCTAAAAAAAGGCTCTCCAGCAAAGATATTAAAATTAGATCTCCCTACAACACGTACCGATATAAAGGATTGCCGCCTGGTCCTATCGCTAATCCCGGTAAAATTTCGCTAACAGCTGCTATTAAGCCTAAAAATACCGATTATCTATTTTTTGTTTCTATGGGTGATGGGCGTAACTATTTCTCCAAAACATATAGGCAACATCAGGCAGCGATAGATTCTTTCCTTTCTTCAAACAGTCAGACAGATACATCTAACTCTCAGTAAAAAATATGGAAATAAGAAGGTTTTTTAGGTTGGTATTACATTAATACTTTTATCAGAAGGAGTTACCCCTTCTTTAAGAAGTCGCCAAGTCATTACAGCTACCATAGCTCCATTGTCCATACACAATTTAGTATCTGGTATAAATATTTGGATTTTTTTGTTAGTGGCTAAATCATTCAATCTTTTTCTAATATATCGGTTCTGTATCACCCCCCCACCCACAAGAAAAGATTCTGGTTTATATGTATCAATAGCTCTTTTTACCTTTTCTACAAGAATATCTCCCACTGCTTTTTGAAATCCAGCACATATATCTGGCACATTATCTTTTGTACCAAATTTTTTGATATGGTAAAGTACAGATGTTTTAAGACCACTAAAACTAAAATCGAGTGATTTTTTTGATAATAAAGGAACTGGAAACTTTATCTTGTTTTCATCCCCTTTAAGAGCCTCTTTTTCAACGTTAGGGCCTCCTGGAAACGGTAAGCCAAGCATTCTTCCAACTTTATCAAAGGTTTCGCCACAGGCATCATCTAAAGTTTTTCCAATAACAGAAAATTTCACTGGGTTTTCAATATAAAAGAAAGTTGTATGCCCACCTGAAACAACTATACCTATAGCTGGAAAACGTACTTTCGAATCTAAAAAATTTGATGATATATGAGCATAAAGATGGTTTACCATATATAAAGGACGATTGATTGAAAGCGCAAGACCACACGCAAATGAAACCCCAACAAGGAGAGAACCTTTTAATCCAGGATGATGTGTTACTCCAATAGCGTCAATATCTTCAGGAAGTATATTGCTTATACGTAAAGCTTCTATAAATAGATTATCTATATATTGTAGGTGTGCTCGGCTTGCCATCTCAGGCATAACACCACCGTAGATTGAATGTATTTTTTCTTGGCTTGCCACAAGATTTGTAATTAAACGCCCATCTTTAACAACACCTATACCAGTTTCATCACAAGAAGTTTCTATCCCCAAAGTAATCATATTTATTCAAGAAGGCTCGAAGCCGAAACTATATCTACCTCATCTGTTAAAGAAGGTATAACTTTTTTTAAAACCTGTACAGTGGTTTTTCTTGCATGCCCTATACCTATTGCGCTACCTTCTCTTTTTGCAGTCTCAACAAGTTCTTTTATCTGGTTCTCTATATATTTATGGTCAGAAATATTATCAAGAAACACGTCTCTCTTACCTGCCTTCAATCCCATATCTTTTGCCAGTTGGTAACCACAACTTTTTGTTGAGGTCATACTATCCACAAAAACAAGGTTTTTATCTTTCATTTCCTCAAGAACAATTTTCATCTTTTCTTTATTGGTTGTGAAAAGTGAACCCATATGATTGTTTACACCTTTTATATGCGGATAATAGTATTTAAGATTATCTTTAAACTGCTCAACCAATTCTTCTTTAGCCATTTTTGTTGTTAATAACCCTTTATCTAAAGAGCGAGCTGGAGGAATTGGCTCCATAGGTTGATGAAGAAAAAGTTCAACAACTCTATTATTTTTGATTGAATCAAAGATTTCTTCGCTATGCTGAGCTTTAGGTAATATGGAAAGAGTAAACGGTTGATTAATTTTTTCTAATTCCTTAACAATTTCTTTATTCCATCCTACATCATCAATAATTAAAGCAATACGAGGTTTACCACTAAAAGTTTTTTTCTTTTTAGTTTGAGTCGGTAACAAAGAAACTGTTTTCTTCTCTTTGTGTGTATCTACATCTTTATCTTCTTTCACATCTTGTACTGGTTCTGGAATAGATACAACAGGCGACTCAACTTCTGTTTCAGGTAATAAACCTGGCTCTTTTTTAAGTTCTTTTACTATAAAAAGAACCACTATCAAAATTGCTAAAACAATGGTTAGCACTAAAGGTAGAAACCAAATAAAACTGTTATTCTCTTTTTTAGTTTTTCGACTCATAAGTATCAACTATTTTTTTTAGTTCTTCTATTGCGCTCAAATATTGAACATCCCCCTTATCTCCCAAGGTAATATGGTTATCTTCAGGAAGTTCAACGGTAATATCAGGTTCTATACCTTTTCCTTCAATACATACTCCAGAAGGCGTATAGTAGTGAGCTATGGTAAGTTTTAAAGCAGAACCATCTTTAAGAGGAATAAGGTTCTGCACAGAACCTTTACCAAAGGTCTTATGGCCTACCAAAGAAACAGTAGAAAGATTGTCCTTTAGTGCTCCTGTTACAATCTCAGAAGCGCTTGCACTCCCTTGGTTGATAAGTATGACAACAGGTTTGTTCCATACTTCCTTCTTCCTGCTATAATAAGAATGTTTATCGCCTTCTTCTCTCCCTTGAGTATAGACTATCAGTTTTCCAGTAGGAAGAAACATCTCGCTTATTGCAACAGATGAAGAAAGAAGACCCCCAGGATTATTCCTTAGGTCAAGAACAATCCCTTTAATATCGTTTGAATTAAAATCTTTTAGAACATTTAGAAAATCATAAGCAGTCTTCTCTTGGAAATCCCTTATCCTAACATATCCAAGATTATTATCAAGTTTCTTTTCTCTCACAGATTTAACTTTTATCACATCTCTTGTAAGAGAAATTTCTTTCAATTCACTAGCCCCTTTCCTCATTATCTTTATTTTTACCTGTGTACCTTTTTTACCTCTCAATTTCTGCGCTGCTTCTAAAGTAGAAAAACCTTTTGTAGACTCGCCTTCAATCTCAAGTATCTTGTCGTCTGGTTTTATTCCAGCATTCCAAGCTGGGGTATCCTCGATAGGGCTTACTACCGTTATTATACCATCCTTTAGAGTTATCTCCATTCCAACACCTTGAAACTCTCCCTTGGTTTCAATCTGTAACTCTTCTTTCATTTTTGGTTCAAGAAAAGCACTGTATGGGTCAAGAGAAATCAGCATTCCCTTTAGGGCTCCGTAAACAAGTTCCTTATCTTCAACATTATTAACGTAATCTCTACGCACAACCTCCATAGCATCTATAAATAGTTCGATGTTTCTATAAATCTCTTCTTCTTTCAACCTTGCTTGAGAGACTTGAACATCGCTACCAATTATTACGGAGAGAGAAATAAGTCCCATAACAAACAGAATAATCTTTTTCATTTATTTTTCCCCTTTTAATTAAGACTATCTTATTTTATATATAATAAATATATGATTTATCTTAGTATATCAATTCCTCAGACGTATCTATTTAAGTAGATATTATTTAAAAACTACAATTCTTCTAAAGCTTTTTTTATGCTATCAGTAATAATTTTAGGGTCTATTTTACCTTCTGTCTTTTTAACTATCTGACCAACAAGATACCCTAATGCTTGTTTTCTGCCTGCTTTATAATCTTGTATAGCCTTAGGGTTATCATCTAAAACTTCTTTTATAAAATCTTTAACAAGGTTATCATCATTAATCTGTATAAGATCTTTCTCTTTCACTATTGCTTCAGGAGGTTTACCGCTCTTGAAACATTCATATAACACTTCTTTAGCAGAAGTTCCAGTTATCTTATTTTCTTCTATAAGTGTAAGTATTTGAACCATAAATTCCGATGTAACAGGAGAATTAGAAATTTCTATCTTATCTTCTTTTAAGATTGCCATTAGGTCACCCATAATCCAGTTTACAGCTACCTTTGGGTTTCTAATTTTTGATGCAGTTTTTTCAAAATAGTCTGAGAGTTCTTTTTTTGAAGTTAACACTTCTGCATCATATTCAGTAAGATTATATTCTTCTATTAACCTTTCTTTCCTTTGAGAAGGTAGTTCTTCAATTTCAGAAATAGCCTTATCCAGCATATCTTTGTTAACATATATAGAAGGTAAGTCAGGGTCAGAAAAATACCTATAATCGTGTGCTTCTTCTTTACTTCTCATTCCTTCTGTTATTTGTAGTTCTTCATTCCAAAGCCGAGATTCCTGCATAACATCCATTTTTTGTTTTAAGATAGATACCTGTCTAAAAAACTCATAATCTATCGCCTTTCTAACAGCTTTAAAGGAATTTAAATTTTTAATTTCAGTCTTCACACCCAAAACATTGTCACCTTTAAGTTTAACAGATACATTAGCATCACATCTAAGAGAACCTTCTTCCATATTACAATCACTAATTTCAAGATATTCAAGAATATGTTTTAGGTTATTAAGAAACTTTTCTGCTTCTAATGAACTCTTTATATCAGGTTCCGTGACAATCTCAAGTAAAGACATACCGCTTCTATTAAGATCAACAAAAGAATTCCCAAATTCATCATCTGAATGAATAAGTTTACCAGCGTCTTCTTCTATATGGATTCTCTTTATTTTTATCTTTTTCCCATCCAGAAGAAGATGTCCGTTATAAGCTATAGGCGGTTCGTGTTGAGAAATTTGATAATTTTTAGATAAATCAGGGTAAAAATAATGTTTTCTTGCAAATTTAGATACTTCAGCAATTTCACAAGCAAGAGCAACTCCAGTCTTTATTGCTAACTCTACAACCTTACCGTTTAAAACAGGTAAAGCACCTGGCATCCCTGCACACACAGGGCACGCCTGAGTATTTGGCTCAGAACCAAATTTTGTAGAACAACCGCAGAACAGTTTTGAGTTTGTAGACAGCTCCACATGAACTTCTAACCCTATAACTACATCATAATTTTCCATTTGTTTACAAGTATTCAGACCAGTTTGTTAAAAAAGGGAGGAGAGCCGAGATAAGAGGAAATTCATCAAACCTCCTGCTACCTATTAATAGTATACCCAAAACCACAAATTATTTAACTTTCTATTATTCCAGCTTTGATAGTTGCGTTCAGGGTTTCGCCTGCTTCCAGTTTCAACTGGTCGTTTCTTTTGATAGATTCTGAAAGATTAGGTAGACTTGAAAAAGGTTCTAAGGCGATATTGTACGTTCTACCGTACCATGGCCAATGAAAACTTCCCTTAGCAACCCTCCAAAACCATATATATTTAAAAATAGAGAGAGGAAATTCCATAAAGAATCCTACTTTCAATTTTGTGTTAAAAATATCGTATCTACCTTCTTTTAATTCAGAAAGAAAAAGCATATCAGAAACTTTATCATTTTCTGAAGGGCAGATACTCATATCAACTTTTGTGCCATCTTTTCCTTCCGCAAAAGGCCATTCAGTTACTGCTTGTTTTAATATAGAAAAAGATTTACTATCACCGGTAGCAACTTTTAAGTTTGCTTCTTTTATTTTTATTATTGTATCAGGGGAAATAAAAGGTTTTCCGAATGCTGGATGGTGCCCCCAAATAAAATCCATCTCTTCTTCTCCAACATTTTTTATAGATTCATCTATTTTTATAGTAGGACTACCTTTTTCAATAGTTAATATTTTTTCAATAACAAAAGGTGTTCTATATGTCTGGGTATAAAACTTAATAGAGACTATATCTTGTGTATCTTCCAGTATTGTATATTGCCATGGGATAAGTGCTACCTCACCATGAACCCCTAAAACAGCGTTCTTATATTCACATTTACTGCCACCATTAGGGAAAATTTCTTGCCATCCCCCTGTATAATAATCAAGAAAACTACCTCCTTTTGACTCAGCAGTAACAACAAAAGATGGTTTATATAAAAGGTTAGGACTTCTCCACATAAAATCTATATCTTTCGGTTTATATAAAAATTCAACTATATCTGTACCTTTATCTGGAAGTATTTCTAACCTTATCAGGTCATTTTCCATAATAATCGCATTAAAACCATTCCACACAAACTCCATAAATCTACAACCATTATTCCTCGACAGCATATTTTCCCCTTTTTGCAAAAGGATCTTCCTCTAAAGGCAGGTATCTTTTTGCTGCAACAAAGTGGTTCCTAAAATAAGAATCATCCATAGAAGCTATTGCAACTTTTCTTTGAGAATAACTTGCGTGTATAAAACGTTTTTTCCCTATATATATTGCTACGTGGTCAACAACTCCTCTTCTTCTAAAGAAAAGAAGGTCACCTTCAGCCAGTTCATTAACACCTATCTCTTCGCCTTCTTTATATTGCAAATACGAGGTTGTGGGTATAGATAAACCTATATTTTTATAAATATTACGAGTAAGAGCTGAACAATCTATCCCTCTTTTACCGCTACCTCCTAACCTGTACGGTGTTCCAAGGTAAGCAAACGCCTCTTTTATTAACCTAAATCTTATATTTTCATCGTCTTCATCAGGTACCAGTTTAGATGTTTCATTTTCTGTTATTGGTTCACACTTTTGAATTACTAATACCTGGCCTACCTTGAAATCTTTCTCATCCAAAAGGTTTGTCCGTTTTATTTCTTCTGAGGTAATCCCAAACCTGTCAGCAATACTTTCAAGGGTATCTTCTTGTTTTACTGTATAATATGTTTTCTCCGAAACAATAGCTATAGGTGTAGGAGAGAGATTTTCTATTGAAGGTAGTCGAACAGGTGCAGGTTTATAAACAACGCTAATTTTTAGGTTTTGCCCAACTGACAACCTGTCACTTCTTAGGTTATTCATATTCTTTATTCTGGCTATAGGGACCTTAAATTTCCTGCTTATTTTAGATAAGGTATCTCCTTTTTGAACTTTATAATAACTGGTTGTATATGAATCGTTTACATTTTTAACTACATTGTTCACACTACTATTTGTATTTTTAACAAAGGCTTTTCTAATAACAAGCCTTTGCCCTGGATGTATAACAGAACTATTGATATTATTGAGAGATTTTATAGTTGCAATATCAATATTATATTTTTTTGATATAGAAAAGAGTGTTTCACCTTTCTTTACTTTATGGTAATGTGCTACAGAATCCGGATACAACAGGGTAACATAAAAAAGACAACAAAAAACTATAGTAAATTTAAATATTTTCATTTTTTCTCCATATTTGAATTTGAAGAGAAGGCTTTTAAGATTTCTTTTTTCTTTACTTCAAAATATTTGTCCATCTTACATTTCAAATTTTCCATATTTTCAACAACTCTAATCCTTTCTTCCAGCCTTGATTGTTCTTCCATTATAAACTTTAAGGCATCAGAAACTGGGTCAGGAAGTTTATTATGGTCTAAATCCACTTTCTCTTCTCTCTTTTCTCCAACTACCCTACCGGGCACACCCACAACAGTTGCGCAAGAAGGTACCGGTTTAATAACAACTGAACCAGCTCCTATTTTTGCGCCATCACCAATTTCAATATCACCTAAAACAATAGCACCCGCCCCCACAACAACATTATCTCCGAGGGTAGGATGCCTCTTTTTTTTCTCTAAAGAAGTTCCTCCAAGGACAACTCCTTGGTAAAGCAGAACATCATCCCCTATCTCTGCTGTTTCCCCTATAACCACTCCCATACCGTGGTCTATAAAAAACCGTTTCCCAATAGAAGCGCCAGGATGTATCTCTATACCTGTTAAATTTCTACAAATATTTGATACAATCCTTGCAAGAGTTTTATCTCCACGTTTCCATAAAAAATGAGATATCCTATAAAAAAAAAGCGCATGTAAACCTGGGTAAGAACTAATAACCTCAAACAGGTTTCTTGCCGCTGGATCTTTTTCAAATACAGTTTTTATATCTTCTTTTATTTGTCTAAACATTAATTATACCTTGCCTAAAAAAAAATGCAGGGAAGGATTTTCTGTTATTTTTTTAAAGTAAGAATAAAAAAGACCTGCATACGAACCATCAATAACTCTATGGTCAAAAGAGAAAGATACGTTCATAACCGACCTTACCTCTACACTGCCAGAAATAACAACTGGCTCTTTATTTATACTACCCACCCCCATAATAGCAACTCCAGGCGGGCTTATTATTGGTTGAAAGTTATCCACTCCGTACATACCAAGATTGGAAATAATAAACCTTGCTCCCTTAACATCATTTGCTGATAACTTATTTTCTCTTGCTTTGGAAGCTACAGATTTTATCTCTTTAGATAACTCTTCAATACCCTTATTTACACAATCTCTTAAGACAGGAACTATAAGTCCATCATTTATTGATACAGCTAAACCTATATCAACACTCTCATAAACCCTAATCTCATTGGCTTCAACGCTTCCGTTTATTAAAGGATATTTTTGTATAGCCCTACTTAGAAAAAATACCAGAAAATCTGTATACGTAAGGTCTATATTGTTCTTTTTGGCTATCTCTTTTACTCGGATTATTTCATCAATAAATAGTTTACCTTGAAAATAAAAATGAGGTATAGTCTTTTTACTTTCTGTAAGTTTTTCCGATATTATCTTCCTTAAAGGAGTCCATGGGATTACCTCATATTCAGCAGAACCCTTAGGTTTCACTTCAGGTTTTTGCTTCTGTTCTTCAATATATTTTAGAACATCATCTTTTTCTATCCTACCTTCTGGTCCTGTTCCTACAACAACAGAAATATCCACATTTGCATCTTCTGCAACTCTCCTTGCAAGAGGGGAGGCTTTAAGTCGAGTCTCTCCTAAAACCTCTTCTTTCTCTTGTTCAACCTTTAATGGTGAAACCTCTGTTGCATCTTTTGTAGGTTCTTCTGTTTCTGTTACCTGTTGTTCAACTACCTTAGGAGAAGAAACCTCTGGTAGAGGCTCATCAAGAGTATCTGTTATATATCCTATAACAGTAGTTACATCTATTGGGTCATCAGAAGGTTGAAACAGTTGTTTTCTAAGATATCCTTCATGGAGAGATTCTACCTCAAAATTAGTCTTATCGCTCATTACTTCAAATAAAACATCACCTTTCTCAACCTTTTCACCCTCCTCTTTTTTCCAAGAAGCAAGGTACCCTTCTTCCATAGTTTCGCCGAGTTTAGGCATTATAACTTCTTTTATCATTTTATACCTCTTCTAAGACTCCTTAATATTCACTTATTCAAAATTTTTCTAACTGCTTCACATATTCTTTCTTTATCTGGAATAGCGAGCTTTTCAAGAACTGGACTTTTAGGCATTGGAACATCAGCGCCTGCTACCCTTACAATGGGAGCATCTAGCCAATCAAAAGCCTCTTCCACTATCTTCATCCCTATTTCAGCACCAGTACCGCCAGTTTTACAATCTTCCTCAACAATAACTACCCTGTTGGTCTTCTTTACAGATTTAACTATTGTTTCTATATCAAGAGGTAAAAGAGTTCTCAAATCAACTATTTCAACATCTATACCCTCTTTCTCCAAAATAGTTGCCGCTTCTTGACAGAAATAGAACATTCTTGAATATGTTAAAATAGTTACATCTTTACCTTCTCTCTTGACTTCAGCTGAGCCAATAGGAATTGTATACTCAGATTCGGGAACCTCGCCTTTTACATTATACAACATTTTATGTTCTATAAAAACAACCGGGTTATCTTCTCTTATTGAACTTTTAAGCAGACCTTTTGCATCATAAGGAGTAGACGGCATAACAACCTTAAGACCAGGTATATGGATAAGCCACGATTCAAGACTTTGCGAATGATGTGCTCCAAGGGTACGTCCTGCTCCACCTTCAGTTCGTAAAGTAAAAGGCACCTTACATTTCCCACCAAACATATACCTTATTTTTGCAACTTGATTGTTTAACTGCTCCAAACATAGTCCAATAAAATCTATATACATTATCTCTGTAACAGGCCTCATACCGGTAAGGGCAGCACCTAACCCAACCCCTACTATCGCATTTTCCGATATAGGAGTATCAAGCACCCTCTCATCTCCATATTTTTTCCATAAGTCAGCTGTAACTCCGTATGCACCTCCATAGATAGCAATATCTTCTCCAAGGAGAAAAATAGTTTCATCTCTTTCCATTTCCTCTTTCAAGGCTTCGTTTAATGCTTGTCTATATGTAATCTCCCTCATTACTCACTCCTCTTTCTTATATCAGGCATAAAGGTCTGTATATAATTCCTCTGGTTCTGGAAACGGACTATTGATAGCAAAATCTACCGCTTCCTCTATGCTTTTTGTTACTTCCTCTTCTATCGTTACAACCTCTTCTTTACTCAAAACCCCCTGCTCTATCATTCTATTAGAAAATATTTTTATAGGGTCTCTTTCTCTCCAAAACTTTTCTTCCTCTCTTGTTCTATAAGCACGAGGATCACTTCTACTATGCCCGTAATATCTGTATGTATTGGCTACAATAAAACTTGGACCATTACCTTCTCTTGCAAAATCCACCCATTTTTTTACACAATCTTTAACAGCAATAACATCCTGCCCATCAACACAATCATATTTCATATCAAAAGCAAGTGCTTTTTTTGTTAAATCCTGTACTGCACAAGCTCTCTCTACTGAAACACTCATACCGTAAAGATTGTTTTCGCATAGATATACTACTGGAAGTTTCCATAATGAAGCCATATTTAAACACTCAAAAAATATTCCGTTGTTTGTAGCTCCATCTCCAAAGAAACATATAACAACCTGCCCTGATTTTCTCATTTTTATAGAAAGCCCAGCTCCTGTTGCTATACCAAGGCTACCAGCAACAATACCGTTAGCCCCAAGGTTTCCTTTAGAAACATCTGCAAGATGTAGAGAACCACCTTTCCCTTTACAAACACCGGTTTTCTTACCCAAGATTTCAGCCATCAATGCATTTAGGTCTCCATCTTTGGCTATAGCATGCCCGTGCCCTCTGTGGGTGCTTGTAATATAATCGTCAGGATTCAAAGTGGATATAGCCCCAGCCCCCACTGCTTCCATTCCAGCGTAAAGATGGGAACCTCCTTCTGCTATATTTTTTGCAAGAAGTTCCATTATCTTATCTTCAAACTGTCTTATCTGCATCATCTGGGTTAACAACTTAATAGATTCTGCCTTTTCAATGTTCACCTTAAAATCTCCTTCACTCCAAGTTAATGCTTCTTATTGTTACAAACTTTTTATATAATCATTATTTAAAGCGTTAACAACCAATCTCTAATATATTTTGCATCTCAAGGAGTCATTGGTACTTTAATCTATTTATCTGTTTCAAAAATATAGTTACTTATTTTATAAAATTTTCTTTAACTTACTACTACGGATTAATTATAATCTTAAGCCCTTCTTTTTTCTCAGCCAACTCGAGGGCTGTTTTAATATCTTTAAGATTAAACTTATGAGTTATATACTTCTTAGCGTCTATTCTGCCAGAAGAAATTAAATCTATGGCAATCTTATTATGTAACGGGCTTGAGCCATGGGTTCCAACCACAAAGAATTCTCCGTAATGGAGAAGGTTGCTATTAAATTTAACATACGGATTATCTTTGGGAAGTCCACCAAAATAATTTATTGACCCTCTCTTTGCAACCAACTCAAGAGCAGATTCTTGTGGCTGTGGCAGACCAACAGCAACTATAACTCTGTCAGCCATTCTACCGTTGGTCATATCTGAAACAACTGTTTTTATATCTTCTTTACCCATATCTACAAGTACTGCACCTGTAAATTCTGCCATTTGAAGCCTTTCAGAAGAAATATCTGCAAGTATTACTTTACCAGCCCCTGTGTTAAGAGCAAAATCAGCATGAAAACATCCAATCGGTCCTGCTCCTACTATAAGTACCGTATCACCTTGCTCCACTCTGCTAAGAGATTGTCCGTTAATAATACAAGCAAGAGGTTCCGCTATGGCTGCTTCATCATAAGACATATTGTCAGGAATCCTATTCACACATCCGTTCCTAACAGCGTCAGCAGGAACCACCATATATTCAGCAAACCCTCCATCGTAATGATAACCTATTGCTTTTAAGTTGTCACATGATGGTTGGTATCCTTTCCTACAATAATAACAGATTCCACAAGGTATCGCGGGTGCAACAGCTACCCTCTCCCCTTCTTTATAACCTTTAACATTCTTCCCAACCTTTTCTATAACTCCACTTAATTCATGCCCAGTGATACGAGGGAAAACAATATGTTTATGTCCGTGTCGAAATACTTTGATATCTGTTCCACAAACAGCACAAGCCCCTACCTTTATAAGTATTTCATCTTCCCCTGGAACTGGTATCGCCCTGTCTTCAATATCTAATATCTCTATATCCTTAACAATAGCAGCTTTCACTCTATCATCTCCTTTCCTTTCTTCAGCAAAATTTATCAAAATAATCTAATTTCCTGTTTTTTATCTCTATATATTTTTCTTTCACTTCACAAATAACTCTTTCATCATTTAAACAAGAAATATTCCTTAACACATAATCTATACCTTTATCTTCTAATAACCCCTGAAGTTTGGTAGCACTTTCATCATTCCCATAATTATAACACAAACAAGTAGCCATTACAAACGATATATTTTCTGGAAAAACACCTTCATTAAGACATACCTTTATAGCACCAGCAAGCCTGTCATTAGCCCCTATTTTTCTAAGAGGATCTCTACCCACTCTAACAACAGTATCATTTAAAGCCTTATTTTTAAACCTTACAAAAAGGTCTGATATATAATCTTCAACCTCTTTTTTATTTAGAGAATGTTTTTTGATTATTGCTACTTTTGTTTCTTCAACAACTCTTTCCAACAATTTATATAACCTTATATCTCCCATACATTCCCATATAAACTCATAACCTGCAAGATACCCTACATAAGCGAGTGTTGCATGGGCAAGGTTGTGACCAAAAAGTTTAAGTTCTTCGTAGGGAACAATATCCTCTACTGGATAGAAACCTTTAACAGCAGGAACCTGTCCTTTAAAACTTTTTTTTGCAACAGGTAAAATATTGTACGGCTCCACCGTAACAAGTAAAGGTTCTTTCTCCCGTAAAGAATCTGGCAAAGGAGCTACCATCCTGCTAACAACTGTTTCAACAAAACCTACATAAGTTTTTATATAATTTTTTTCTGCACAAGATAAATGTTTTTCTATACTCTCTCTTAATATATCAGCGCTCCCAAGAAGATTTTCACAAATAACTATATTAAGAAAAGATTCAACACCCTTCTCAATTCTTCTTTTAACTCCTTTAGCAATAAGAGGTGCAAGAAAAGAAAGGTTGTTTGCTCCAACAGCAGTAAAAGCAAGATTAACCGATGCTATTTCTTCAACAATTTCAGATTCTGATGAAAAATGTATTCCTTTCAAATTACTTATCTTTTTCTCAATTTTTTTATCACTCAAAAGCCATATAGGGTATTCTTGCCTGTCATTCAAGAGAGTAATAACAGGTTGTGCTACATCAACAAACACAAGTTTATACTCTGAAGTTCCACATATATCTCCAATAAACCCTCTACCAATTTGCCCAGCTCCAAAAATTACAGTTTTTTTCATACTATCCTATCGTAACAATTTTTTATTACTAAGTATTAATTAACTTTTATTATAACTCATATTAGTATACCTTAAAAGAAGGTTTTTATAAATTATTGGTAAATTAAATCATTAAATCTAAAAGAGATGAATTTGATTTTTTAGGAGGAAATGTTTATAATGTGAAGTTCCAATGAGTTTTGGCATACAGGATTGGCACACAGGAGAGAATAAATGAAAAAAGAAGTCGATTTAACAAAAATGGACCTCAAATCAGCTGTCTTTCATCTTGCTTTACCTATGATGGCAGGCGGTTTTTTAATAAACACTTTTGCAATAGTAGACCTATTTTTTGTAGGAAAACTTGGGTATATGGCTCTTGCAGGTCTTTCTGTCTCTGTAATGGTTCTTACCATTATAACTATTTTTACAACTGGCATAACAACTGGAACAGTAGCTCTTATATCTCATTTTATTGGGAAAAAAGATTATGATAGCGCTAACCAGGTCTTGTGGCAAACAATAATACTTTCCCTTATATTCTGGCTTCTTTTAGCTATTGTTGGTCTATTTGGTATAGAGTTTCTCTTAAAAATTTTTGGTGCAAAAGGAGAAGTTCTAACAACTGCAAAACCATATCTAAGGGTTAGTTTTCTTACTTCGGGATTCCTATTTTTACACGTTACCCTTAACCAGTCAATGAGAGGTGCAGGAGATGCAAAAACCCCTATGTATGTTTTAATAGTAGCCAATATTATAAATTTAATACTTGACCCTCTCCTTATATTCGGTTTATGGATTTTCCCAAGAATGGAGGTCGCGGGTTCTGCCATAACTACTGCAGCAAGCAGGTTTATAGGATTTTCTATTATTACGATTATTCTATTTAGACGAAAAGAGGGGTTAAGATTAAATCTAAAACATTTTGGTGCAAAATTTATATACATAAAAAGAATCATAAGCGTAGGGTTTTTTTCTTCTATGCAACTTCTTATGAACAACATATCTCTACTTTTTCTAACTCGCCTTGTTGCGCTTCACGGTCCAGAAGCTCTTGCAGCGTATGGGGTTGGAACTAAAATTAGAATGCTCCTTGTAGTACCAGGTTTTGGGTTTGCAAACGCTTCTGCCATACTTATGGGACAAAATATGGGAGCAGATAAAAAGAAACGTGCTAAAGATAGTATGATGTTTGCTATTAAAATGTTTGAAATACTTCTGTTTCCTGCTGTTTTACTAATATTTATTTTAGCACCACAGATTGTTTCTCTATTTAACAACAATAGTGTTGTAATGAGTACGGGTGCTACCTATTTAAGATATATTATGCTTACTTTCCCTTTTCTCGGCGTATCTATGATAATGCAAAGAGGACTTACTGGAGTTGGAGATACAGCTTTCCCAACTGTTATAGTAGGATTCTTTTCTTTGTTTTTAAGGATTCCTCTTGCCTATCTATTATCTTTAAAAACAAGTTTAGGGACAAGCGGAGTCTGGTTAGGAATAAATGCTGCTGATATTTTCCTATGTTTCGCAATTTTAGCTTATTTCAATTCAGGAAGATGGAAAAGGGTCTATTCACACCATAGAAGACTTCTGGAAGAAACTTGAACTTACTTTTTTAAAATAGATTACAATGACCTTATTGTAATCTGTAAGTTTTAAGGGGCAGTGGCTCAATGGGAGAGCGTCCGCTTCGCATGCGGAAGGTTGCCGGTTCAAGTCCGGTCTGCTCCACTTTTTTTACATTACCCAACAAAAAAGGTATAATATACCTTACTATAAGTAAATATTTGAATAATTAAGGACAAAATGCGTATATTTTTAACTAATGATGATGGAGCATCTTCGGAAGGTTTAAAGGTATTATGGAGACACCTTCAAAAACTGGGTGAAGTTTCTGTCTTTGTTCCTGATACTGAAAAAAGCGGTTCTTCGCACTCTATCACTTTTTTTAACCCTATTGAAGTAAGGCGTACCAAAATCGATGGTGAAATAGATGCCTACCTTGTGAACGGAACACCAGCAGATTGTGTAAAAATTGGTGTGAAATCAATATTGAAAGATAAACCTGATATTTTAATATCTGGAATAAACCCCGGTGCAAATACAGGTATGTATATTAGGTATTCAGGGACCGTATCTGCGGCTGCTGAAGGTATTATTCTTGGGATACCATCGGTGGCAGTATCTGTAGAAACTTCTAAAGTGTTTCACTTTGATGAAGCAGCTGAAATAACTTTAAAAATACTGAAAGAAATGGAAGCAACAGGATTTCCTGACAACACAATACTAAACATAAATATTCCAAGTTGCGAACTAAATATGATTAAAGGCATAAAAACAACCCACCAGGATGTTTCAAAACTAGATACGGTTTATGAAGAACGACAAAATCCAAGTGGTAACTCCTATTTCTGGATGAGAAGCAATCATAGAACAACAGATGGTGAAAAAGGAAGTGACGTAGACGCTCTCAAGGATAAATTTGTTTCCATTACTCCTCTCCACCTCAATTTAACAAACCACAATTGTTTATCCCGCCTTAAAAAAGATAATAAATTTGAAAATATCAGAATTAAATAATATAATGTTAATTTTAATGTAAAATGAACTGGCTTTTATTGTAATTAATTTTGGTTGAAATAGAACCAATAATTTCATTTTAAAAGTAACAAAAAAACGTGCCCTTCGTTATAAATAAGTAGCAGTTTTTATTAAAGGGTAAAGGAGAAAAATGTCTATTACATTTAAACCACACAACCGTAGAAGGAAAAGAAGAATTGGTTTTAGAGCAAGAATGAAAACAGTTGGTGGTAGAAAAATCATTAACGCAAGAAGAAGAAAAGGAAGAAAGAGGCTTGCAGCTTGATTAAAAAGAAAGAAGAGGTTCTTCGTAAAGGTAGAATCTTAAACAATAGGTTGTTTAAGATTTATTATTTGCAGGATGAGAGTTATAAGGTTGGTTTTATTGCTAAACGTTCAACTACCAATCCTGTAAAAAGGAATTATATAAAAAGAAGAATTAGAGAGTTTTGGAGAAGTAAGATTCAAAAAGGGAATTATATTTTTATCATTAAATCTCCGATTGTAAACACTAGCAACACTCAATTAATAGAAGAACTTGAAAAAGCAGTAGATAGGATAATATGAAAAAAGGTTTTCTGTTTGCTATAAAGGTATACCAGATGTTTATATCTCCCCTTTTGGGAAACAGGTGCAGGTTCTACCCTAGTTGTTCAGTTTTTATGGCTGAATCTGTTGAAAAATATGGTTTAAGAGGTTTTTTTATAGGAATAAGAAGGTTGATTAGATGTCATCCTTTCAACAAAGGAGGGTTTGACCCTTTAGAAAAATGGATAAAATAAAAGAAGAAGTCCGATTAGTTATAGCTTTTGTGCTTGCAATGGTTATTATTATGGTTTTTGGAAGGATGCAATCTAAAGGAAGGCAAAACATCCCTCAACAACCAAAAAATATTGAACATTCTACACCTGTTACGCCTGAAACAACCGAGTCCCCTACTCTACCCGATTTAACAAAAACTCAGACTGAACCTTCTTTGCCTCAAAGTGAAGAAGTAAGTTTTGATTTTAACGATTATACCCTTACAGTAAGTTCGGATGGCAACTATTTAACCAATATCGGTATAAATAAATATCAAAGAAAGAATGAACAGTTATTCTATGTTTTTGAAAATTCCCAATTTTTAAATGATTCCATATTAAAATATGAAGGTATCAATAATGATTCTCTTTTTACAAAAACAAGCGATTCATTAATATTAACAAAAAGTCTAAACGATATTTTTATTACTAAAGAAATAAGCGTACCTTCTGATTCCCATATTTTTAAAACTGGAATACTATTAGAAAACAGAGGTCCTAAAAAGGTTTTCACGTATATGTTGCAAGCTGGAATAATACCAACAAAACCAACAGCAGTAAAAGGCGAAAGAGAATTTTCTCCTCCTGAAATACTTGTTAAGACAGGTGACAAGATTGAAAAAATAAATCCTGCCAGATTGAAAGAAAATGTTTTTTATGAAAACACCGAATGGTTGGCTTTAAAACAAAGATACCCACTTCTAATGCTCAAAATGGAAAAAGAAACAAAGAGTTTTATTATTAAAGAAGGTGATTATATAAAGTTTGGGTTTCTCTTTGAAGACCTTGAGATAGATTCACTAAACAATAAAAGAGTAGATTTTACTTTTTATGCAGGACCTTCTGATTATTTTGTTGCAAGCAAAGAGATAGAAGATAAACTACTTTTTGGCGGTGGTTTTTTTGTTGTTATGGGGCGAATATTGTTTACCCTCCTTTCTTATATACACAAAGTGATACCCAACTGGGGATGGGCAATTGTTTTCCTTACCTTATTAATAAAAATTGTCTTCTTCCCATTAACAAAAAGTAGTCTTAAATCAATGAAAGCTCTCCAAAAACTTAGACCTTATATGACAGAGGTACAGAAAAAATATAAAGATAATCCACAACAAATGCAAAAAGAGATGATGAACCTGTATAAAGATTACAAGATTAACCCTCTCGGTGGATGTATACCAATGTTACTTCAATTTCCAATTTTTATAGGGTTCTTCCTTGCTTTAAGAAGTTCAATATTTTTTAGAGGCGCTTCTTTTGGGTTATGGATAAAAGACCTATCTGTACCTGATTCATTATTTCAAGTAAGCGGTTTTACTGTAAATGTTTTACCATTAATTATGGCTGCAACTTCACTATGGCAACAGAAACTTACACCGCAGGACCCGTCCCAAAAAACTCTTACTTTTATGATGCCAATAATGTTTTTATTCCTATTCTACAACTTCTCTTCAGGTCTTCTACTATATTGGATAACAATGAATGTAGCCAGTCTTGTAGAACAATATTTTATACATAAGAAATAATATTTATTGGTTATCAATTTGGAAAAGAAAAGTATTTGCAAATGTTTAAAGAAGATAGATTATAGGTGTTTATTTTCAATAAGTTTTTTTACTTGAGGAAAATATTTTTGCAGTTTACAAATCAATTGCTCAGCTGCCATCATTTCTGCACCCTTCTTATTTTTATCTGAACCATACCCCACATACCTTTTACCACAAACTTTAACCTTAAATTTATATCTCTTATTATGAGAAGGTCCGGTCTCTTTTACCAGAGTATATTGTGGTACTGATTCAAAACACTTTTTTGCCACCATAAGAAGAATGTTTTTATGGTTGCTTATAGGCTTCATCTTTTTATTAAGAATATGTTCTTTTATAAAAATTTCTGTTTTCGCCCAACCACCATCAAGGTATAATGCACCAATAAATGCTTCAACAAAATCGTCTAACTTAGGAACTTCATAATTTACATATTTAATAAAGTTTTCTAAATTTAAAGAGAGACCTACCTGATGTAGGTATTTGCTATTAACGTATGCTGCTTTAAGGTCGGTAAGAAAAGATTCTCCAACCTCTGGGTAAATTTTGAAAAGATATACACCAACTATAGCATCAAGAATAATATCTCCCAAAAATTCTAACCTCTCATAACATAACTCCCTATCGTAAGAAGAATGTGTCAAAGATTGTATAAGTAGGTTCTTATTTTTAAAAACATAACCGGTTAAAGATTCTAATTTTTCGTAGTTCTGCATAGTATCATTCCTATAAAAAAAATTCCAACAAGAAAAAGAGGTACTTCTCCAAATCGAGAATAGAAGGTTTTACCTTCCTTTAATGGTGCCTTAAAAGATAAAGTTCCAGGTACAAAAATTCTCTTCCCATCACTTTCGATTGTTTCAACAATCTTTCCTTCTGGCGATATAACACCGCTAACACCTGTTAAAGATGCCTGTATAAAATACTTTCCGCTCTCAGTTGCTCTCATAACATTATGAGCGAAATGTTGGTATGGTCCTGCCGATTTACCAAACCAAGAATCGTTTGTAATAACCAAAAAAACTTGAGCGCCTTTAATATTCAGTTCTCTTGTCATATCTGGAAAAATATTCTCAAAACATACAAGAGGCGCTATCTTGTGACCATTTAAAGAGAAGAGTTTCAATTCGTTCCCAGGTGTTATGTATGGAGTGTATCCTGCTACTTTTTCAAAAACATTTCTCACAAAGGAATATCTACCACCAAGAATAAACTCCCCATAAGGCGCCAGATGGTTCTTATTATATACCTGTAATTCATCTTCTCCAAATAATAAAGCAGAATTATAGATATTTGTATCGTCAGTAGAAAAAGCACCCATAAGTATATATAAAGAATATTTGTTACATAAAAGTTTTATATCGTTTACAAGGGCAGGGTATTTTTCAAGAACATCAGAAAAACTACCTTCAGGCCAAACTACAAGAGTTGCACCTTCTTTTTCAAGGTTCGAAAGAGTCATTTCTTTCAACAAATATAAAACCTGTTCAGGCTCCACATTATTCTCTGAAATAATATTTGGTTGCACAACCATAACATTAATTTCACCTACTGGTTTTGCTTTATAAAACTTTTCTGGGGTTATAAGAAAAATTGCCACAAAAATTAATATAGCAACAACAGAAGAATAAAAATATTTTTTTTTAAATATATTCACAAAAGTTAGGTTAGCAAGTATCACTAAAAACGATATTCCATATATCCCGCACAGCCTAGCAGTTTTAAGTAAAAAGAACTCTTGCCATTGAGAAAGGCCGAGTAAAAGCCAAGGGAACCCAGTAATAAGATTAGAAACTATGATTTCAAGAAAAAACCATATAAACGCACCTAAAAAGATTCTGCCTTTGGGTGGTAATTTATAAAGGGTATACAAAAAAATTCCCCAATATATTGAAAGATATAAAGCAAGAAGAAGGTAAATAAAACCTGCAAGTTTGTAAAGCCAGAAGAAAGAGAATGAATAAAAAATTAGACCTGTAAAAATACCAAAGAAAAAATTGTCGCCTCTATTCTCTCTTGCAGATGCTAACATAGGAATAAAACCTATAAAAGCAACTTGACTAAAACCAAAAGGCGGAAAAGCCAGAGAAAGAATAAAACCACTTAAAGAACAGAAAAACAACCTTCTTAAAAAAAATGATATACCTTTATTCAAACTATAATCCTATTATTGTTGTAATTTAAAATAGTTACTACTTTTGTTTTCATTAAACAGGTTACATTATTTTTCAACCATAGAAAATATTTTATCAAGAAGTTTCTCTTCCATATCAACAGAAAAAGGACCTGGAGAGTCTTGATAAAAAAATAGGGAGGCTTCATATCCGCCCTCTTTAAGAGTTGTCGCAGAAGGAATATAACTAAGATACCCATTACTCAACCCAATAGTAAAAGCATTCTTGAGTTTCTGCTTTATCTTTAGACCTATCTCTGCTACTGTTTCCCCTGGTAAACCAACAAGTGATACACCACCTATTTTAAATAAATGTATCTCCCTAATTATTTCTTGAGGAATAACCTCTTTTCTGTTAATTTTATCAAGCCAGAAGTTCTTCCATCTTATTTCAGATTCGAGTGGTTGATAGGTTTTTCTAAATTTGTATACCAATTTAAGAAAATTATCCTCAAGAGCCTGTTTATCTTGAAAAAGAAAATTTCTATCGAGATTAAAAGAGAATTTTTCAAGACGAGTTTCTAATTTTTCCACATTAAGTAAAACCGAAGTTTCTCTAGCCTGTATTGCTCCTGACGCAAGAAGTCTACCCATCCTACGCATATCTTCAAAACTTCCGCCTCTAAAATTGTGTTCTTCTTCATCAAGAAGAGCAGGTCTTACATCTCCCAAACAACCGTTGGTAAAAATAGCGTTTGTTTTATAATAAAAACTCTCTATTTCTTTCTGTGCAGCACCTGGATAGTCAGCTGAAACTTCGTATATATCGGCAGACAGAGTTGTTGGATGACATCCGTAGTTAAAAAGTATAGCAAGCGGGTCACCTTCATCTCTTTCAAAAGATAGAACACTTACTTCGTAATCAATAAACCCTGTTGTGTCAGGTCCCCCGATTGTTCCGTCAGGATTCTTTCTACGCCGATTGATAATACCCATATCAACATTGGCACGCCCATACTTAACTTTTACAGGTACTTGGTTACTCATAGACTCAATAACAGCACCTGCAATCTTTTTCTTAACAATAGAAAGGTACTCTGGCACAAAGTTTCTTGGGTCGCTCCCCAATAAATCCAATGTAAAAGGTCCTGTATGGGTATGAGAACAACATAAAAGCACCTGATGAGGCAACAAACCTGTCTTTTCAGTAATCTCTGCTCTTACGTCCTCTACAAAATCTTTCGTAAAACATAATAGGTCGCAACTAACTAAAACCATACGTTCACTTTCCTTGCTTATACTAACAACTTTTAAACCAAGTTGGTCGTGTACTCTTTTACTTGGTTTATTGCGAATTGTATGCCCTTGCAACAAGTATCCGAGAGGAGGTGTAATATCAACCTTTGTGGTTCCTGCCAGCAATCTATTATCCATTTTTTTCTTTCCCGGTATTTTTTTAAATTCGTTATTATCAAACTTACTTTAGCAACATTAATTTTAATCTATTTCAATTTAATTAATATATTATCAAGAAGTCTTACTCCTGCAATTTTTATTGCTCCAAGAATAAGTACTTCTCCTTTTATCTTATCTAAAGGTTCAAGGGTATTTGTATCAACTGCTGATAAATAGTCTAACTCTACACCAGAAAAACTTTCCGCCACCCTTTTTCCTTCTACTATAAGGGAACTTGTGTCCCTTATATTTTCTACTTCTACCATATCTTTTATCTTTTTAAGACCTGAATAAAGAGCAATAGAGTTTTTCCTATCTTCTGGAGACAAATAAACATTTCTGGAACTCATAGCAAGCCCGTCCTGTTCTCTAAATATTTGGCACCCGACTATTTCAATTGGCATATTTAAATCTTTTACCATCTTTTTTATTATAACAAGTTGTTGTGCATCTTTCCATCCGAAATAAGATTTGTCAGGAGAAATTATATTGAACAATTTACACACAACTGTGCAAACACCTTTAAAATGCCCAGGTCTTAAGTTACCTTCAAACTTTTCAGAAAGCTCTGATACCTCCACCGATACGAGAGATTTTTTACCATACATCTCTTCCACAGAAGGCATAAACAGTATATCTACACCTTCTTCTTGCAACAGAAGAATATCTCTCTGAATATCTCTCGGATACTTTTCATAATCTTCAGAAGGTCCAAATTGTGTTGGGTTAACAAATATACTAACTACTGTTATATTACACTCCTTTTTTGAACCTCTAACAAGAGATATATGCCCCTGATGAATAGCGCCCATTGTTGGCACCAACCCTATAACATTTTTTTTATCTTTTAAATTTTTAACCTCACTTCTTACCTCTGAGACTCTTTTTATAATCTTCATTTTACTCTTTCCTTAATTTATTAATACTACACTTTGTAACAGGGTCAATTAAATAAGGTGCAATTTCTAACAAGGGCGTAAGAACAAACTCTCTACCACTGTATCTCGGGTGAGGTATAACAAGGTTTTCTCTTTTAATAACCTTAGTTCCATAAAAAACAATATCCAGATCTATCTCTCTTTCATCACCTTTTTTATGAAAAACCTCTCTTCCAACATTAACCTCTACCTGCTGTAAAAAAGATAATAACTGTTGAGGACGAAAGGCTGTTTTACCTTCAACAACACCATTAAGAAAATATCCACCTTTCACGTTTTCAACTGGAGCAGTGACAATAAAAGACGATATTTTTAATATAAAAACATATTGTTGTAAATATTTTAAGGCGTCAACAATATGCTTTTGCCTATCTCCTTTATTGCTTCCAATAGATATATATATTTTAACCATTATATAAAAAATTTTTCAATAAACATTTTACCGTTTTTAATATGCTTGCGAAACCTCAACGGTTTTGGGGAAACGTTGGTCATAAAGCAGTAAACTCCCCATTGGTTAGTTAACACTCTATTTTGTTGCGAAAAAGAATCAAATATAAAGAGTATTCTATAATCGTCATTTGAACATAACGACCTTACATACCCTAAAACTTCAGAATCAAATTTTTCAAAACTTTTCACCCACAAAGAACGCTCTTGATTGATATCAAGTGAGTTGTTTATCCATAAAATTGAGTCATCTTCATAAAAAGATATCTCAGGAATTTTCTCAAACCCCAAATATTCTGGAACCCCTTGTAAATCATCATTAAATGAAATGAAAAAACTTTTTCGCTCCATCCTCTCAGAAAACTGGTATACATCTTTCTTTTCACCCATCCCCCACAACCAGAACAGGTTTCCTATAGGTTCTCCAAGGTCCAACCTTATCTGGTTAATAGGATGTTCATAGAGTGTTGTAGAAGATTTTAGTATAAGGTTGTTGATTTTCTTAAACTCTTTTTCTTTATAAAGATAATCCTTAAATTTTCTATTCTTTAAACTTGGAGGGAAAACCATACTTTTGGAAGGAAAACGCTCCTTATAACCCACTACAACTTTTCCATCACATATATCATAAGAAAAACCTGTTTTATCTTCAGAAACCGTCATAAGCAACTGGTTAAGTTCTTTATCTGAAAATATTAAGTCTGTTTCTATCACCTTGCCTTCTATGTGGGTTAAAAATTCTGCAAGAAAAAACGTTTTTAGCCCGTCAGGCAATTTTTTGCTTACCAAACTCCTTAAAAATGCTTCGCCGGGAAAATCTGTCTCATTTGCAAAAAGATTAAAATACGATTTTTCTAAAGTTTTACCAAGATGTATATAACCCCACCTACCTTTTTCTGACAAGTTTTGAAAATTGCTTTTATCAGCGTATTCAAAAAGAGGTTTACTTCTAAAAAGTTCTTTCAGAAGCAACCCATAACCATTAAGGGTGATAATAAAATTTTTCATTGTAACTTCTCAAACATTTTATCAATATTCCTTAAAAGATGTTTGATATCAAAAATATTATCAAGTTCTTCCTTAGTTAAATATTTTTTTATACCAAGAGAATCTTTAATCAAGGTAGGAAAATCCTTTTCTCCAGAGATTGCTTCAAAAGCTTTCTTCTGTATTTTCTCATAAGCTGTTTTACGAGGAACCCCTTTCTCAACCAATGTATTAAGTAATATCTGGGAGAAGAAAACTTTCTTATTTATTTTCATATCTTCTTTAAGGTTTTCTTCAAAAACATCTATATCTTTCAAAATTTTAGATAAAAGGTTTAGTATGTAGTCCAACAGAATTGTAGATTCAGGAAAAACTATTCTCTCAGCTGAAGAATGGCTTATATCTCTTTCGTGCCATAAAGCTACGTTCTCTAAAGATACATTTACATTCTTCTTTACAACCCTTGCAAGTCCGCAAACTCTTTCACTTAATATAGGGTTTCTTTTATGAGGCATAGCTGACGAACCTTTCTGACCTTTCCCGAAGGGCTCAGCTAACTCAGAAAGTTCTGTCTGTTGCATAAGACGTATCTGTAAAGCTATCTTTTCGCAAGAGGCAGCAACTATACTTATAACTGAAAGAAAAAATGAATGTCTATCTCTGGAAATAATCTGAGTTGAAAAGTTCTCTTTTTCAAGAGAAAACTTATTACATACGTACTCTTCAACACGAGGGTCTATATTAGAAAAGGTTCCAACAGCACCAGAAAGTTTTCCTGCGCTTATCTCTTCAATTGCAGATTCCATACGTTTGTGGTTCCTTAAAAACTCATAATACCACCCTGCAAACTTAAAACCGAGTGTCAATGGTTCGGCGTGAATACCGTGGGTTCTCCCCATCATTATTATATCCTTAAAAGCTAAGGCTTTATCTTTCAATATTTCCATTACTGTAAAAATATCTTTAAGCAGAATATTCCCTGCTTCCCTCAATTGTAAAGCAAGAGCAGTATCTACAATATCAGAAGAAGTCAACCCGTAGTGTATATAATGACCATACTCGCCTGCTGTATCGCTAACTTGCTCTACAAACGCTATTACATCGTGCCCTGTTGTTTTTTCTATCTCATTAATTTTTTTTATATCAAGCTTAGCGTTATCTCTAATACTCTTAACAGCAATATCAGGAATTACTCCAATTTTACTCCAACCTTCAAGGGCTGCTATTTCAACATCAAGCCATTTTTTAAACTTATTTTCGTCACTCCAAACCTTCGACATCTCTACTCTGGTATACCTTGGTATCATTTAATCCTCCGTTTTTAAAGCAAGAAAATTTTTGATTATTTCTTCTACAGTCTTTCTTTTATCTTGAATCTCAAGCCATATCCCGTCTTCTCGCCTAAACCATGTTAGTTGTTTTCTGGCATAGGTTTTAGTCTTCTTTTTAACTAAATTTACAAGTTCTTCCATACTATATTTGGAATCCAAATAATCTATAATTTCTGCATACCCTATTGGTGCTTTATATAAAAGCGGTCCTTGTAGACCTTCATCTTTAAGTCGAACAACCTCTTTTATCCACCCCTCTTCAAACATCTCGTCTACTCTTCTTTCTATTCTATTATACATCACTTCTCGACTTCGTGTAAGTATAAAATATAAAGTAACACCTATATTTGCCAGCCTATCTTCAGATTTTTGTTTATGCCAAAACGTTATCGTCTTTCCAGTTAAATAGTATATCTCAAGAGCACGGCTTATTCTTTTTCTATCATTTTTATTTATCCTACTAGCAGATGTAGGGTCTACCAATTGTAGTTGAGAATACAGTTCACTTAATTCTTTGCTTGCTAAATTTTCTCTTATCTCATTTTTTCTTTCTGATGACCCTTCAGGCATAGGAAAAATACCTGTCAACAAACTCCTAATATATAAACCGCTTCCACCAACTATTATCGGAACCTTTCCCCTACTTAAAATCTCTTCTACGCACAAAAGAGCAGACTCAACAAAAGCCTTTACATCAAAATCTTCTCTCAAAGAGAGGAAATCTATAAGATGATGAGGAACCTTATCTCTCATCCATTTTGGAGTTTTTCCGGTCCCAATATTTATCTCTTTATAAAACTGCATACTATCGGCAGAAATGATTTCTCCATTTAAAGCAAGAGACAAATCAAAAGATATATCTGATTTCCCTACACCTGTAGGACCTCCTAAAATAAGAATTTTTTTTGAAATATTTTCTGTTTTCATATTATAATAAGGTAACATAAAAAGCGTCTTGTATAAATGTTTTTAAATTTATTTAGTAAATATTTGGTAAACCTCGTCACATTTTCATAAAATTATGGAGAAAAATGCCCTCGAAGGTACTTAGAAAAAACTCTTCACGACTCTAAAAACTTAACGGTGTTTACTGAAAACTTACTTTAATGTAAAAGAAGAAAAGAAATGGACAAGAAAAAAAAGAGTTTACAGATACTAATTAAACGCCACCAAGCCCACATCATTGACTATTTTAACAAACTACCTCCTCAAGAAAAGGAGTCTTTTTTAACCAATTTAGATAAACTTAACCTAAAGCTGGTATTTGATTTGTATGATAAAGAAGTTTCTTCTGTTAAAGAGCCAAAAGAATATAAAAATATTACGCCTCCAACAATATTTAAACCATATTCAAATATAGAAAAGTTAAAACTTAAACAAGCCGGCGAAACATCTATAAGCAATGGAGATTTAGCAGTAGTAATAGTTGCAGGAGGAGAAGCCACAAGGTTAAAATACCCACACCCTAAAGGGATGTACCCAATCTCTCCTTTACAAGAAAAATCATTGTTCCAGTTATTTAGCGAAAAAATTAAAGCGTTATCTTTAAAATATAATGTAGATATCCCTTTACTGATTATGACAAACCCTAAAACCGTTTCACAGATTGAAACATTCTTCTCAAAAAACAACTTTTTTGACCTTAACCGTAACAACATATTCTTTTTTCAGCAAGAACTCTTACCTTCAATAACATCGGAAGGAAAACTTATTACTAAAAAAGATGGCAGTATCCTTACAAACCCTGATGGACACGGAGGTACAATTAAATCTCTATGGGAATCAAAACTTGTACATAAACTTGAAAAGAGAGGCATAAAAATGTTCTTCTATTGCCATATAGATAACCCTCTTGTTAATGTTTTGGACCCTCTATTTGTTGGATGTCATTTAACAAATAAAGCAGATTTTTCACTAAAAACCATAAAAAAATATAAGAACGAAAAAGTCGGGACACTTGTAAATGTGAACAATAAACCTATAATCATAGAATATATCGAACTACCTACCCAACTCCAAAAAGCGGTTGATAAAAAAGGTAACCTAATCTTTAATAGTGGTAGTATTGGAATTCATATTATTAACAGAGATTTCATAAAATCTTTGAATGAAAACGGTTTTGCATTACCTTATCATAAACAAGAAAAAAAGGTTTCATTTGAAGACAAAGAGATAGATGTATGGAAATTTGAAACATTTTTCTTCGACGCCATACCTTTAGCTAAAAAAATCTGTTGTATTGAAACCAACAGACAAGAAGAGTTTGCGCCTCTCAAAAACTATAAAGGAAAAGATTCTCCTTCACGGGTTAAGGAGCAGATGGTTAAATTTTATAAGAAATGGTTGTTGGAAGCAAATATTGATGTACCTAACAATATTATTGTTGAAATAAGCCCTTTATTTGCCACAGATAAAGAAGAATTTATTGCTAAAATAGATAGAATAAAACCTGTATTCACAAAAGATACCTACCTAACCTAAGTTTTTATAACCTATGATAAAGAATTTAGGTTGTTGCACCTTTCTTACCAGATTTTCTTTCCATCTCAAGAAGTTGTTTACCATATTCAAAACCTGCAATCGCAGAAGGGTCATCGCTTCTTATGGTTCTGCTTTTTAACCGGTCACTATTATAAAAATCCCTCTTATTCATCATACTTAAAAAACGGCTTTGAAAATCCTCAAAACTCTCCCCATATATATGGTATGAATCAATTATATCTGTATATTGACCTACTTTAACTATATGCCCTACTCTTTCAGATACTTTTGACGCAATAAATTCCTGTAGAGATGTCAGACCAAAAATATTCATAAAAGCAGCCCTGTATGCATCCCTTGAGCGCCAGTGTGCATTCATAACAAGGAAATAGTCTCCATTATCTTCCAATATTCTACACCATATCCTCTGTAAACACGGTGGGTCGTAAGTTTCGGGGTCGTAAAATGGAACCCAAGTTATTGCCTGAGCTCTTCTTGAGAAAGACGTTTTTGAGAGTTTGTCTACAATATATTTGAGCTGGTTAACAGATTTTTTTTCAGAAGAGTTAGGTAGGGTGTAATTAGCCAACCTATCGTGATAGGTGTATGTCCATTTTTTCTCTTCAGGATTTATCCAATGGTCATGAACCCCAAAAACCACCTCTTGCCTATATTTTTCAAGGTCCTCTATTCCCCCAGGAAAACCAAGATGTATCCTTGGCTCATTTAAAGGGTTTTGAACAACCATTATCATAGTAGCATCCTTACTTGGAGGCGCCCCTTGAGTATCATACTCTGTCTTAACAGAAACTCCCTTATCCCACAACTCAATAAGACTTTTCTCCCATACTTCAGGAACATTCTTACCCTCTATTTTTATCACAGGTAACATTAACCCATCCTCCTTTTTAATGGAATAACATCCCAACCATAAGTGTTAATAACATCGCTTCTTTCAAGCCATCCTCTCCTTGCTAAACCAACGCCATACCTAATCTCTTTAAACATTTTTATTCTATGCAAATCGGTGCTAATAAGAAACTTTGCTCCAACAGATTTGCCTTTCAATATGTTTAAATCATTCAAATCCAACCTATCAAAAGAAGAATTTATTTCAAGAGCTACATTTTTTTCAGCAGCATACTCAATAATTTCATCTATATCAACTTCATACCCTTTCCTACCTGAAAGAAGTCGCCCTGTTGGGTGAGCTATAACATCAACCAAGTGGTTATCCATTGCTTTCTTCATCCTCATTCCTACATTTTTTGAAAACCCTTGGTGTATGGCAGCTATCACATAATCGAGTTTTTCAAGTATTTCATCAGGATAGTCGAGTTGTCCTTCCGACAAAATATCTACCTCTATACCTTTTAGTATTTTTATATCGGAAACCTCAGATTGAACTATATCTATCTCTTCATTCCGTTTTTTTAATGATTCTTCACTCATACCGCCAGCAATTCGTGAACTTTTAGAATGGTCAGCTATCCCTATATATTTATAACCAATCTTTTTTGCCTCAAGAGCAATTGTCTTTATATCATTTATTCCATCTGAATAATTTGAGTGGGTATGTAGTTCACCCTTTATATCAACCAATTCAATAAAGTTAGGTAGAAGCCCTTTTGCAGATGCCTCTATCTCTCCTCTATCTTCTCTCAATTCAGGAGGTATCCAAGAAAGACCAAGTAAAGAGTAAATTTCTTTTTCATTGGCTCCAGCAATATATTCTTCACCTTTAAACACTCCGTACTCGTTTATTTTCAAACCTTTATCCTTAGCCAACTTTCTTACCTTTATATTATGAGCAACCGAACCAGTAAAATATTGCAATGCTGCCCCATAAGAATCTATACCAACAACCCTAAGATCAACCTGTAAATCGTTGGTCTTTATAATTATAGACGCTTTTGTATCGCCTTTAGCTAAGATTTTTTTTACAAGAGGGCTACCAACAAAGGCATCTATAACCTTACCTCTTTCATTGCTAGCAACCAGAATATCTATATCTCCAACAGTATCCTGCATCCTTCTCAATGACCCTGATATTGAAAGATTTTCTGCTTTATCTTTAACCAATTCTGAAATTTCTTCAGCCAAAGGTAACGCTATCCCAATAGAAATTCTCTTTTTACCAGTTTTATAAAAAAAGATTCCCGTCTTTATATTCTCAATTTTTTTATCACCCATACCCGGAAGTTCTAATAGTTTACCGTCTTCTATGAGTTTTTCTAAGTCATTAAGGTTCTGTATCTTAAATTTTTTATAGATTTCATACAATGTGCGAGGTCCAAGATTTTGTATCTCTAACAACTCAATCACACCTTCAGGGATTTCTAAGATAAGTTCTTGATACTCTTCTATTTTTTCGTTAGCTAAGTACTCTTGAATCTTCTCAGACAAACCCTTACCTATCCCTTCTATCTTATTAAGTTCGCCCCTCTTTTCAATTTCAGATATATCTTCGGAAAGTTCCATAATGGTTTTGGAGGCTTTTCTATAGGCTCTTATCTTAAAAACATTTTCATCTTTAAGTTCAAGTATATCCGCTATTTTTCCTAATATATCTGATATTTCTTTATTTTTAGTCATTTTTTCCCTACTGGACAAAAATATAATACATCTTCATCTATTTCAAGAACCTGTTTTACTTCTTTATCTTTAAAGGCACCCAACATCACTGTTCCTAACCCCATAGATTCTGCTACTATATGTAAGTTTTGACCACAATGTCCAGCTTCCATATATACGTACCTTAAACCTCTTTGACCATACCTTGATGTTGTTCTATCAAAATCTGCCGTTATAATGATGGTTGCGGGAGCATCTGCCACCATTCTTTGTCCTAAGCAAGAAGCAGAAACCTTCCCAGATATATCTCCGAGTTTTTTTGCAGAAAGTTTGTGATGGTCAAAATGGTAGTGATAAATACCAGCCTGCAAAGATTCAACTTTAAGAGCCATCAAATAGATTTCCAAAGGATATGTAGCGCCAGCAGAAGGTGCAGTTCTACCGCCCCAATCAGAATTTTTCCCAGAGACAGCCCAAAGTAGTTCAGAGACCTCTTTAAACAAAAGATACGAATCTTTATAGTTCCTTACAGAACGTCTATTGTTAAGAATTTGCATAATAGTATTCTCTTCAAATTTTGGTTGAACCAAATCTATATATTCCATTTTACCTCCTTATTTGACGTTTTTTATCGTTTGTTAACAGCCCCTCCACCTACGGTAAGTGCACCCTTTTTGTAAACCCTCGGCTTGTCCCGACAGTATTTTTGAGGGGTTTACTTCGTCTTGGGGGAAAACAGAAGATAAAAACATGATTCCGGATAAGTCCGGAATAACAAGCAAGAGCAACCCCAACTTTTATCTCGAGTACCCCCGAGAGGACTATCATTATTTTATATTGTAAGAATCGCTTTTTATATAGGTCTATTATAACATACAAAACAGACAGAATATAACTAAGGCAAATGTAAGGAGGAGAGTAAAAACTTTTTAATTGTTGGAATTAACAACATAAGGGATGTTATTATCAAATATTATATCCAAAATATCTATTGCTGATTTTTCATCGATGTAGTCAGCCATCTCAAGCAATCTTTCTTCTGACATAGGGAGAGTGTTAAAAACAAAGGCATCTTTCTTCTTATTTTTTGTAAAAATCTTACCTCCTAAAGGTGTTAAAACAATATTTAAAATTATAAAACATATTATAGAAACAGTTAAGGCAAAAACAGGGACCAATCTAAAGTTTTTCTTTTCTGGTAATTGATAAATATCTTTTAACCTGTTTGCCCAAAAAATATCATCAGGGATAGAGGTTTCAATTTCTTTGCTCTTATTTAAAATAGATTCGTAATGAATAAAAGTTCTTCGACAATCACTACATATTTTCAAATGGGCATCAAGATTTTCTTTATCCCTCTTACCAATTTCCCCAACAATAGATTCTACTATAAAACGTTGATACCTTTTACAATTCATTCTTTATCACCTCTCTTATATATATTTTCTTTTTAAATTTCTGAATAACCTGAAAATATGTTGCTTTTACAGTACCTATACGGCTATTAGTAATCTTTGCTATCTCTT
>Ga0172382_10001092_pt1 | contig 49307 bp, 41 predicted proteins | sample Leawel138RmetaG_FD_122245 | JGI IMG/M metagenome (GOLD analysis project Ga0172382, IMG submission 122245) | Leachate microbial communities from a municipal landfill in Southern Ontario, Canada - Leachate well 138R metaG | ecosystem: Engineered > Solid waste > Landfill > Unclassified | place... | reverse complement strand
TAGACTGATTGAAGAGAAACTGAAGGCTCACATACTTACAAGGATGACTAGAAACGGCGGGTTTGAAGAGCAGTTGAAGGAGAGCTATCCGCTGTGGGCCGTGCGCGAACTTTTCCTGAACTCTTTGATGCATCGCGATTGGGAAAGCCATAAGCCGAACAGATTCTACGTATTTCAGGATAGGATTGAATTGGAAAACCCTGGAGGCTTGTACGGAGAAGCCACCATTGAGAATTTTCCGAATGTCAATTCTTATCGAAATCCGGTCATTGCTGAAGCGCTGAAAATATTGGGGTTCGTGAATCGATTCGGCTACGGAATTCAAAGAGCCCAACGGCTTCTTGCCGAAAACGGCAATCCTCCGGCCGAGATTACGCCTTTTCAGCACTCGTTGAAAGCAGTGTTGTACGCTCTATGAAGACTTTGACTTTCTTCAATAACAAAGGGGGAGTGGGGAAGACTTCACTGGTCTATCACCTAGCCTGGATGTTCGCCGAACTCGATCTTGAGGTTCTGGTGGCCGATCTTGACCCCCAGGCAAACCTAACGAGTATGTTTTTGCAGGATAGCCAGGTTCTCGAGCTTTGGGAAAAGCAGAGGAGCAGAGAGACCGTTTTTGGGGCTGTTGAAGATCTTTTACGTGGACTGGGCGACGTAAAGGCCGTTCCCACGATCGATGTCTCGACGAAAATTTCTTTGATACCGGGTGATCTGGGTCTGTCTCGATTTGAGGATAGCCTTTCTGAGTCGTGGAGCAAGAGCTTTGGTGGAGACGAGCGGTCGTTTCGAGTGCTCACGGCCTTTCACCGTCTACTTGCGACGGCCGCCGAGAAGAAGAAGGCCGACCTCGTGCTTCTCGATGTCGGGCCGAATCTCGGAGCGATAAACCGTACGGCTTTGCTCACCAGCGATATGGTTGTGTTTCCGGTCGCTCCCGATCTGTTTTCCCTGCAGGGACTTCGTAATCTTGGACCTACTCTCTCGAAGTGGAGGAGTGACTGGACTACTATTCGTTCTAATGCACCGCCCGATATTTCCGTGCCAGCAGGGGAGATGAGACCGCTAGGCTATGTTTTGCTGCAGCACGGCGTGTTCAGTAAGAGGGTGGTAAAAGCCTATGCCAACTGGGCCGATAAAATTCCCGAGGCTTACTCGAAATATATCTTCCCTCAAGACGCAGACACCTACAGCTTGGAAACCGATCAGGAATGTTTAGCAAAATTGAAGCACTACCGAAGCCTGATGCCCATGGCGATGGAAGCCCGAAAGCCGATTTTTTTGCTAAAAACCGCCGACGGGGCGATAGGCGCTCACCTCTATGCCGTGAAGGAATGTTATCAAGACTTCAAGGCACTAGCTGAGAAGATCATAACCAAAGCCGGGATCAACAACTCCTAACGCCCGGTACCATCCCACTCTGTGACGTCGTGCAGGAGTCGGCGAAAGAGATCGTCTCGGGTTGATACCTGCTACAATTGCAAACCCATCACGCAGGGGGCGACGATCTTTGCGACAAAGCTCCGACCATGCGACCCGACGCCCAACAGGCCCGATACTTCAACCGACTGGCCAAAAATTTTGTCACTCAGTTGAATAATGACATCCCCCACAAAGATCTGATCGAGCGAATGCTGGCCTCCGTGCTGCGTATGTCCGGCGATGCAAGACGAACTGATCTCAAACTCACCACCGCCTCTCTAGAAGAGATGGAGCACTCCTTCGATGTGCTGGAAGAGCACTCCCTTTCGCGTAAAGCGGTGCTCTTCGGCTCGGCCCGTTCGGCCCCGGACGATCCCGTCTATATTCAGGCTCGTGAATTTTCTCGAAGGATCGTGGAAGAAGGCTACATGGTGATCACCGGTGCGGGCCCCGGGGTGATGGCCGCGGGTAACGAAGGCGCCGGTCGAGAGAACTCCTTTGGGATGGGGATCGCGCTGCCCTTCGAGACAGACGCCAACGAGTTCATCATCGATGATCCCAAAATGATCATGTTTAAGTACTTCTTCACCCGCAAGCTCGCCTTTCTTAAGGACTCCCACGCGGTCATACTCTGCCCCGGCGGTTTCGGAACCCTGGACGAAGGGTTTGAGGTCCTGACCCTCATCCAGACGGGCAAAGCTCAGCTTCTTCCGGTGGTCTTTCTGCAGCCTCCAGGGTACGACTACTGGGAGCACCTGACCGGGTACGTGGAAAATGCGCTGCTCGAAAAGGGGATGATCTCCCCGGCCGATCAGCACCTATATCTGATCACCGACAGCGTGGACGAGGCCTGCCGCGAGGTGGTGAAATTTTATCGGCGCTATCACTCCATGCGCTTTGAGGGCGAGGATCTCTTTCTGAGGCTGTCCGAGCCGCTGCCGGAAGGAATGCTGGAAGCCCTAAACCAGGAGTTTGGAGACTTGCTGGTGGCCGGAAAGATCGAAGCCACCGAATGTCCGCCCGACCCTTCCATCGACCCCAACATGAAGTGCCTGCCCCACCTGAAGCTACGGTTCGATCTTGCCGCCTACGGCCGCCTGCGCTTAATGATCGACCGCATCAACGAACCTGAGACCACCCAGGCACCGCCTCCGCCCGAAAAAGGCGAGGGTGGGCGTATGCCGGTTGAGACCGACACCGAAACCGACTAGGCGATTAGAGAGGCTGGGCGCCGAGCCAGATCCAGAATCCCCGGGAAGTAATCCAGACCCAACTCTTCGGCCACAAAGAGATGGGCCGCCAGTTCCTCGATCCCGGAGGGGCAGCGGGGGCAAAAGAGATGGAACAGTTCGTGAGTGAGGATCAGCCGCTTGGGGGAGGGCTCCAGGGGAAATCCCAGGGCATCCAGGCCGGCGAACAGCTCAGCCTCCGACTCGGGATCCAGGAAGAGTTCTTTGGTCCGGTTGTTGAGGCGAGCTCGAATCCGGACCCCACCGAAACTCAGCTCCTGATAGACGATCCTGTAGCCTCGCCCCTCGAACTCGCGTTCCGGGTCTCGACGGATCTGTTTTCGGGCCCGCTCCGCCCAGCAGTAGGCCTGGCCCACATCGTATTCCTGTAAAGGCCGACCGTAGCGGGAAAAATGCCAGGCCGGCATCTGTTCTTGGACTGAGGTTTTTATCATGACTTTGCCGGATGGACCAGGAAATAAGCAGGTGTTTCCGGGTCCAGACCTCCTAACTCTTGACGGGCGAGGGTGAGGACCTGCTCGGGGGTAGTGAGGGAAGTGAGATCGGTCATCTTTCTTCCCGCCACCACGTGCAGTGCCGGGATCAGGGCTCCCGCATCGCCGTATGATGTATGTTTGTTCAAGGTAGCTTGCAGAGCGGTGTCCAGTTGTCCGATGGAAGCGGTTTCGGCCGTGCCTCCTGGAACCTGCAACTTAACGTTTCCTTTGCGGTCGGTGACCCACAGCGTCTCTCTTTTGCGAGTGAAGAAGAAGAGATACTTCTCTTCCCGGTTGCTCTCGAAGAGGTAGTACTGGGAGGTATCTCCCAGGGGCCGAAAATCATCTTCCCTGGGCGCCGTCTCCTTCAAGGTCTTGAGGCGCTCTTCGGGCGAGACCTCTTCCACCGGCCCGGTCTCTCCTTCGGAAAACGCGACCGATCCGGTGGCGGTGGCGGTGACAACGTTCTTTTGGGCATCCACCGCGACGGTGACCTCCACCGTTTCCGGGTCCGCTCCCATGGCGATCACGGCTGACTCGGCCTCAGCACGAATGGATTTCAGGTCTTGTTGACTCGGGTTGACGATGGTTCGCTCCACCGTCTCCCTCACCATGGCTAGGGCGGCTCCGATGGCCGAGATCACCTCCGCCCGGTTGGCGATCTCGAAAGGAAATCCCAGTTTCTCGGCTACGATCGGAACGATCGCACCGGCTCCACCCCCGCCCCCAAGGAGCTTGACGGTGCGATCGCCCACCCCGTACTCCTTGATCAGACTCTTGATGGTGGGTAACACCTTGTCGGCTGCCGCACTCAAGACTTCTTTGGCCACCTCTTCTCCGGAAGGTTTCCCGAGATGACTCGCCAGGGCCTCAAAAGCCCGCTTGACCCCCTCCAGGTTTCCGGCGGAATAGTCTCCGGTCTTGATGTAGCCGAGCAGGTTGGCGGCGCAAGTAGTGGTGGGAGAGGTCCGCTCTCCCTTCTCGTTCTCGATCACGAAGTAGGCCGGGTCTCCAGCCAGGGGGTGCACCTCGACCACCTTCAGTTCGCCTTCGAGCCGCTCCGGAGCAGCAAAGGAGCAGTAAGGAAAACCGGCCAGGTGAGCGCTGCGAGGCCCCACCTGAAGCTTCTCCTGATCCTTGCCGATCATGGAGCCTCCGGCGATCCCCAGGGTGCGGCTATCTAGAGTCTTGAGATAGGTGGGATGACCACCCACGCTGGCCGATTTTACGGCCGCTTTGCCGTCTTTCACCAGGCAGATATCGGTACTGGTACCGCCCACCTCTAGAAAGAGAGCGTCGGAAGCTTTTAAAAACATAAGCGCCGCGGCCACCCCGGCCGCCGGTCCGGAAAGCAGCGTCATCACCGGCCGCCGCCGTACCTCGTTCAGGCTCATGACCCCTCCATCGGAGCGCATGATCATAAGTGGCGCCTGGACCGCGCGCTGTTGCAGGGCCTGATGAGTCATTTCGGCCGTTTCGATCATCTTGGGAAGAATGCTGGCGTTTAATACCGCCGTGCGGGCTCGCACCCGCAGGCCGTACAGCCCGGACATTTCGTGGGTCCCGCAGGAAGGCAGGCCGGCTTCTGCAGCCTTTTGCATCACTTCCTTTTCCCCCGAGGGGTCGTCCACCGAAAACCCCTGGGCGGCCACCAAAGCCTGGCACCCTTCTTGCTTCAAGGCCTCAATAGCGGCGGCCACCTCCCCCGAGCCTACCTCCACGAACTGCAGAGTGCTTCTCAGGTACTTGCCAGGGGAGAGTTCGATATCGCCCACCTGAAGATCCGATTTGGCTTTCATGCCCTCGAGACCCTGGCCCAGCCCGACGATCCCTACTTTGGCCACATCCCCCTCCAGTAAGGCGTTGGTGGCTTGAGTGGTGCTGTGGGCCAGAAACACAACCTCGGCATCCTGGCCCAGGTCGTCTTGTAGCAATCGAAACGATTCCAGGATCCCGGCGGCCACTCCCTGCTCGCTGGAGTGGGAGGTGGGGGTCACTTTGTGGCTGAGCACCTCACACGAAACATTGTCCACCGCCACCGCGTGGGTAAAAGTGCCCCCGACATCGATGCCGATCCTGACCGCGCGCTTCACGGCTTCATCACTCCGTCGATCACGGCGGCATAAGTGAGAGCGGCCACCACGAAGCCCCAAACATACGGGATGGTGGTCTTCAAGAACTTCTCGGTGGAGGTCTTGGTGAAGGTGGCAAGCCACACGTTGTGGGTGTTGGTGGGGTCGCACACCCCCTGGATCTGGCCCACCGCGAAAAAGGCCGCCATGATGGCCACCGCGGGCATGAGCTTGGCTCCCAGGATGAGGCCGGCTACCCCGGCACCCAGGCCGTAGAAGTTCAAGGGGCCTCGATAGAGTGCCAGCGGAGCCAGCACGCTGAAAAAGACCAGAAAGCCCAGGGAGGTCTGGGGCAAGATACTCTCCAGAAACGGGGCCATCACCGCTTTGGTGGGGTCGGCCATCATGGCGTTGAGGGCCATCCCAATGCCCACGAAAAGGCCAATCACCGGCGCGATGTCTTTCAGACCTTCCAGGGTAGCCGCGGTGATATTTTTCAGGGCGTTCCGGGCGTCGGTGGTCAGGGCACCGTAGATGATCCCGGCAATGAAGGCCGGGATGATGGACCAGTTGAAAACCATGATAAGACCGATGGGCACCAGGGGGGTCAGCAGAGCCAGGAGAGGTACGTGGCCCTTGAGTTCGACCGGTGCCACCGAGGCCGCCCAGGCGTAGCTCTCAGTCTCGCGGCGGCCCCGCACCCCGAAAAACACCAACAAAAACAAAAAGAGCAATCCGCCGTAAACGGCCACGTACTTCTTGGCCACGGCCATCGGGATGCCCAACGTTTCTACGTAAAAACCAAGAATCGCCGGGTTGTAGACCCCACCGATGGCGATGGCGAACAGCATCAGGCAGGCGGAAAACTCCGCCGACAAACCCGCACCCAGCAAAATCGGAAGGACCAGAGAGCCCAGCATGATCACCGCCCCCAGGCCGGTCACCGTGGTAAAGCAGACAGCCACCACTACGGTGAGCAGGAAAGCCAGCAACATCTTGCGGTCACCGGCGTACTCTGCGGCCACGCTCACGATGCGCTGGGCGATCCCGGAACGCATGACCAGTTGACTCAGGATGGCTCCAAAAACGGCATACATCATGGCCTTGGCCAGTTTTGCCGCGCCATCGGTGAGCACGGTTTCCGAGATAAACTGGATGAAGGCGTTATTCCGGGTCAACCAGTTGTTCCAGGCTTCGCCCCCGATCTGCCCCATGATCTTTCCAAAGATCGAGTTACTCACCACCGGCTCCGCCGCCACCGGCCAATCGTAGAAACCGCCGGAGATCACAGCGATGATCACTGCCATACAGGGCAAGGCTAGCAGCGCGGGCATCTTGCGAGACATCATTAGACCCGCGAAAACCCCGAAGGTCATGATGATCAAAACACCCGGAAGGAACGACATGGAAATAAATTCAATTTTATTTGCAACCTCTCCTGCAATCATTTTGCAACAGCGCTCAATTAAGTTCTCTTCACAACGGCGAGGCGCCACGCCCCGCAAGAAAGAGGACAGTTAAATGATCGACATGATGATCAATACCGCAAAGAAAAACTTGGAAGTACTCGCTGATATGCAAAAGCGAAATGAAGACATGGTCAAAGTTCTGTTGGACCACACCGCCAAAACCCGGGAACAGATCGTTACCACCAACGAATCGATTCTGAAAATCGTGACCGAGCAAGGTCAGGCCGCCACCAAATACGTGGAAGACAGCCTGAAAGCCGGTCGCGAAATGATGGAAAAACAAGTGGCCGAGACTCAAAAAGTGATGGCTGTTAAAAAATAGCTTTCCAGAGGTTGGTGATTCATTACCTCGGCCGCTTCCCCCCGACCGGGTCCCTTTCCAGGACCCGGTCTATTTTTTTTGCTTTAGACTCTAGTACGATGAAACGATTCCCATGACGTGCTATAAAAGGTTGGGAGTTGTCTTGTTACAGAGGGTTCACAAAAACGGCTTAACCATAGCCGAGCTCTTGGTTGCCACGGGTTTGCTGGGCGTCGTGCTGGTGACGGTCATGACTCTTTTCGGTCAGCTACTCTTTAATACGGACAAGAACTCCATGCTTTCGGCCGGCTCCTTTTTCGCCGACACCGTCTTAGACCAACAGGTCAAGATCGCCCAGGAACGTCTCTCTGGCTCCCCCGACAATGGAGACCTTGCCTTCGACCCCGCCGTGGTCGAGGGCGAGAGCACCATCGCCACCACCGATGTCAAGCTGCCGAGCAAGTACATCTATCGCCTGGAAGCCGAAGCCGTAGCACTTGGAGATTCCAACGACTACGGTCAAATGTGGTACGTGGAAGTGGAAGTGCGCTGGTGGAACGACAGTATGGAAGGAGATGCCGCTCGGGCCAATATGGGAAGGCTTAGCATAAAGCGCGGCCGCATGGTGTATCTAACGGGGCCGCGATGAAAAGTTACGGATTTAGTTTGATAGAATTGATCGTGGCAGTGGGGCTCTTTTTGGGGGTTTCGGTGCTGGTTTTTGCGTTTTTCCGCTACGGTACCCGGTCGTTTTTCAAAGCCACTCAAAAGCATGGCATGCAAACCGACGCCTTGAGGACGATCGAGAGCCTGCAGATGGAACTCAAACGCAGCGCCGGGGCCTCCGTACTGCTGGAAAACGACTCCACTCGCGCCGTGAACGTGGAGGGGGAGACGGTCCAGCGGGATGTCATCTCCTTTATTACGCTCAAAGACTTTCGCGATTTGACCAACTCCGAAAATTTTGAGCCGACCACCGGGGTGCCTCTGTGGAACCGCTACTGGGTCTACTACGCCACCATGGAGGAGGAAGGCCGAATGATCCGCCTGAAAGTCGACCCTGATCCCGCCCCCCAGGGTCCGATGCCCCTGCTCCGAAGCGACTTCGTCCGACTTTTCTACGACAATCCCCAGACCAACGTTTTTGAAGGAGAGACTCCGCCTTACGTGGTCCTGGCCCACAACGTCTACGACTTCCGATTGGGGCGCGACGGAGGGACTTTTGAGATCTCCTTGAAGCTTAAAGAAAAGCATCAGAAGGATGCCGTGGAAGCCGGCGAACGACGCCCTTACGACTATTACGAGATAAAGCTCACAGTAACCCCGGAAAACAGTTTTCCCAACGACCTGCTATAGGTGGCTTCACTTGAAACTCGGAACACATAAAAAGAATGGCCTGGCCATCATCACCACAATGCTGATCCTGACTCTTCTCCTGGGCCTGATCGCAGCTTTTCTGGTGGTCAATCGGGCCGGGAATCGATTCACCATGGGCTCGGTCGAACGCCGAACCGCCCAGGATGTCTGTCTCACGGCTTTCTACTATGCCTGGTGGGAGCTGGAGCAGGAGCGGTTATGGGGTGATAAAGACCAGCCTGCCGTGACCGGCACGGTCCAGTATCCTCACGTCAATCCGCAGATTCGTCTGACACGAAACCAGACTCTCGGTGAACCGCTGATCCGGATCGAAGGCGTCTACTCTCTTTCCGGCAATTTCGTAACCCCCCAGGCCACCTTCACCATGACCGTGGAAAACAACCTCAAAGCTAATGAGACACAAGTCAGCGCTCTTAGCGATGCTCGGAATATCCCAGCCAGATCCGTTCGTATCGAGGTCCTGGCCGAGGTGGGAGGAGTGACCAAGAAGCTCACCACCATGCTGAGACCGGAACCTATCAGCCACGACAGCCTGTCTGCTGGAAACGATGTCAATCTCGAGAGCACTTCCGGGCTGGTTCGCCTGGAGAGCCGCGACCCGTATGTCAATCGCCTGCAAGCTGGAAACAACCTCAATCTCCCTGACTCGAACGAGGTGAAGTTCTTGAGGCACGGGATCGGTGCTTCGCAAAACGAGCTAAACGTAGGAAGCACGGACCTGGCGCAGGCTTCCGACGATCTGGTCAGGCAGTTCGGTGAAGCCTCCGGAGGAGTTTATAAGCCAGGTGCCGGGAGCCAAAGCATCAAGGAGTTTGATCCCGACGACTTCACGCTGCCCACCAACACCACCAATATTCCGGACGGGACCTGGACTTTCGGAGATGTCACTGCCATCGAATATATTGCGCATACCTTGGAGTACGCCACCCCACCCCCCCCTGGTTCCACGGGTGGGGGAGGGGTAGACACCACTATTCGCTATCAGAGAAGAACTTCCCAGTACAATCAATTGACTTCTCCGACCGGCCAGGTTTACACCGCCGGCCAGGCCATGGAAGGTACGGAGGTCCTGGACCCTCCCTATGATCCCAGCTCGGGGGTCTACGAAGACTATGGCGCAGCTAGCGACTACGGCTACGGAGACAATTCAGACGCCACAGATCTCAATGGAACCGACGTGGTCGATCTGGCCCCCGGCTTCCGGGCCAACATCGTCACCGCCCAAATGGTGGTACACCCGGAATACGCCTTGAAGTCGTCCGGCGACTTCATCGTGGAGGCCACCGGTGACAGAAAACCCGAGCTTTATTTCGGCTACGACCTCACTGGGGGCGGAGTCGCCACCCAACTCTCACTGGTGGATGGGCTGGAAGCGGCCCAGAAAAAACCCGCTAAGTACATGGCCGGAATCGTGGCCAACGGAGATGTCAACGTGACCGGAGGTGTCCTGGGATACGGCTCCATGATCGCCGGTGGAGATCTCACCATCAAAGCCTCCTCCGGACTGCGCGTGGCGCCCGAACTCGGTGTGGTGGTCAAGGGAAATCGGGTTATCATCAATCCTGCCACCGAGCCCGAACCCAGTTTCCCAGGGCAGCCGGTGCCGGTCGACTACCCGGTCTTTCGCGACTCCATCCAGGCCGAAAGCGGTGGTGACTGGTCTCAATACAACAACTGGCTCAATCACGAGCAGCCCACCCGCGATTCGATCATAGCAAGCCTGGGTGCCACCTCCACCGGGTCGGACCCTGCGGTCCTCTGGAACACCCTCTGCGAGCAGGTGGGAACCACCATTGAAGCGCCCAACTTCGTAGGAACCCATGGCTGGCCTCCCGGTCCCGCCACTGTTGCCCAGTACGCCCGACTCAAAGAGTTCTTCCAGACCCGGGCCAGTGGTTTTAACGGCGGAAACGGTGACGTGAGCTGGCTAGATCTCAGTTCGAGGCAGGAGGACGCGGCGGGCCGGGTGGCCGGGACTTTAAACTCCATCGCCCAGTGGGCTCGCACCTACAAGCAGAGCTTCCAGCAGTACCTCACCACCGACGATCAGACCCCTCCCGACATGTTTCTGGAGGGCTTGGTCTACGCTGACGAAGACATCCTGGTGGATGCCACCGGTAAGAGCATCCGACTGGAAGGCACCGTGGTCGCTCGGAACAATATCACCATCAATGACGCCACCAGGGTTGATCTTGTCTACAACCGAGAGCTACTCGACAGTCTGACCGATCCTGGCGAATCCGGTGGCCCGGTCAGACTCGAAAAAGTCTTCTTCACCCTGGATTAATCTGCTCGAAACCGATCCGCCCTCAACTTCTCAGGTATGGCATCGTTGGTTCGACTGTCCAAGCTCTGTGAGGCCAATTCACAACAGTAAGGGAGCCAGAACATCGCCCTCCCACCAAACCCGGCAAACACAAAGGTGTCCTCATTCAACCACCCCACCAGTGGCCAGCGGTCCAGAGCGTTGGCGATCCGTTTTCCCCACCACTCCGAAACAAAGTCCACCGGTACTCCCAGGATCTGGGAAGCGAGGCGAGTCTCATCGTCCTTAGCCTCTCCCTTGCTGCTGACCCGCCCCCCGATGGTCAGGCCCTGCCCGTCCGGGTCTATTCCTAGATGGCAGCCGGCCTTCAAATAGAGACGATCCGGCAGACTTGAAGCCTTTGCCTTTACCGTCCGTCCGGGGTTCGTGTCCCAGCGATAGCCGGGCAAGAGCGAGGCGATCCCCAGTCCGGTGGCGTGAATGATGGTTCCCTTCAACTCCCCCGGGTCAACCCGCGCTTTCACGACCTCCACCGGCACCGCCTCGGTTAGCTCCCGAGCCTGGACCACGAATCCCGGACCATAGCGGTAGGTATCCTCAGCCACTTTCACCGGTCTCCATTCTGCCGGTACGCTCTCGGTATCAGCGCTCCGGGCCAGCCGATCCCCGGGCGTCACGGTTCTCTCCACCTCCCATTCCCGGGCCCACGGCACTCCTCGCCAAAAACGTATCGCTCGGGCAAACGCCTCAACCTCAATGGGATCACGGTGGAAAGTCCGCCCCTGAAAGAGATGAACGAAGCCAACCGGTGGGGTGTTGGAACAGCCGTCTCCGTACTGGACAAATTCCACCCCCACTTGCTTCAAGGTACGAGCCAGTAAGCGTCCGGCCAGGCCATCGCCGAGCAGATGAATCATGAATCGCGCTTCCAGGGCTTACCGTGAGAAACCGCCGCTGCGGTACGCCCGGCTATCGTCATTTCTCGTTTAGGAGGAACCCCGGGCAGCGACGCCACCAAAAATCCGGCTTCCTTCATGGCCCGTCGGGTGGCTCCGGCAGCCCCGAAGGTGGCCAACACCCCGTCGTCGGTCAGGGCGCGGCGTGACCAGTGGAAGCAGTCTACCTCCCAGCAATCGGGGCACACGGCCGGGCCAAACGGGTCGTGGTAGCAGGCGTGAAAATGATGGAGGGGAGGCTCAAACTCTTGCCAGCGAAACGGGACGACGGTGAGGGAGGCCTCTCCCCGTTCCAATGGAACACCGGGCTTTAAGCCCCGCCATAGAGGGTCCACCAACCAATGTTCGGGGGGAATCAGGTCAGGCTCTAAACTGACGTATTCAAGACGTACCAGTTTCTCTGCCGCGGCTCGCAGGGTGGTATCGAAATTAAGTCCGGTCCCAAAGCCGAGTTCCAGGACCCGCCATACCCCCTCCCGCTCGAGAAGTCGTGTGCCTTCGAGAAACACGTGGCGCGACTCCGTTCGGGCTCCGTGGATGGAACGATAAGTGGCCCCGGCCTCAACGTTGTGATAGGTAAAGGAGCCATCCGAAGTCTCAATTCTCTCAAGTTTGCTCACTGCCCCGGGTTTCCGGGCTGTGCCCCCGCGACCTTCAGGCTCGCCCCCTCAGTAGTAGTTTTTTGCGAAGGAAACCCCTCCATAGTCTCTCGAACATGTGTTTGAAGATGAGTGACGATAAAAAGGAAATATCGCCTGTCTCGGGCGGAATGCGCCAGATCCTCGACCAGAACTCCAAATTGCGCGCTCAGTTGCGCGATATGGAAACCGAGAAAAACCAGCGAGAAACCGAGTTTGAGAGCCGGTTGGAGGAAATCAAAGTTGCTCACGAAGCCGAACTCCAGCGAGTTCGAGAAAGCATGCACGAACTCAACGAGGTGCACCGGAAGCTGCAAGACACCGAAGCCCGGGTCGAGGCTCTAGAAAGCGAGAAGGCAGCCCTCCAAAGCAAGCTGGAAAGCACCCGAGCAGCGGTGCAAACCCAGGCCCAGGCCCTGGCCGCCGAAAAGCAAACTTCCATAAAATTGGGAGAGAACTTGACCGCCAGGAAAACAGAATTGAAAGCGGCTCGAGAAGAGATCGAAGAGCACCTCGAGCGCATCACCAGTCTAAAACCGGCAGCCGTTGAGAACGCCAAGCTCAAAGGCCGTATCGCCATCCTGGAAAAGGATCTCCAAAAAGAGGTCGAGGCGAAGCAAGCCAAGAGCGCCGAGTGTGAAGCCCTAAAACAGGGCGGAACGCTACAACGGTGCGAGAAGCTGGAAGCCGAAAATAACGCCATGCGGTCGCTGGTCGAGCATCATGAAAAGGTCGCCGCTGAAGCCCTCAAAGCCAAAGAAGAGGCCGAGCGACAGGCCTTTGAAAGCCGGACCAAGCTCCTCGACCTGTACGCCGACGGCGAAGCTAAGGATATCTTCAAAGATAGCCTGGATGAAGCTCAAGCTACCATCAAGACTCAGGCGACTCAGATCGCGGAACTGCAGGCTGAATTGGACCAAGCCAGACAAGATCTGATCGACGTGAAAGACAAGGTTCTCTATTCCAGCAAACGGGAAAACCTCCGGGACTCGTTATCCGCTTTGGCCAAACGCCGCAGCCTGGGTGATTCGGATGGCTAGCCCTCGATCAGCTCAAGATTGGCTCGGGGCAGAGTCATCCGGGTACCGTCTCCCAGTTCGATCTCAGCGACCCGCACTCTGGCCCCCGAGGGGATGACTTCCGGCTGCACCGGTAGCCCCACCACCTTGCCCAGGTCTCCGAAATGGGGCTCTCGGATGAGCCGCACCGGCACCCCTATCGCCAATTCTAGCTCCGGAGGCTCCTGGTCTTTCTGCTCCCAGTCGCTCTCCAGATCGGTCACGATGATCTCAGGGCGGATCACGCCAGCCCGGATCTGAGTAGCTCCGGATAGAGAAGCGCGCTTACCCGAGCGCTCTTGCAGTAAATCAAACGTCTTACGGGCTATGGCGAGCGGCCCGAACCCCTCGGTGATGACCAGCGTGACCCCCAGTTTTTCGTTTCCTGTGATGGCCACACCCAGGTCGTAGCCCAGAAGTTCGCGCACGTCGCTGTCGTCGATCCCGCCTGCGATCAGAGCCGAAACGCCCAGCTCGGCGGCCCGCTTCACCAGAGCCACTCCGGCGTGACGGCCCACCACCAGGGCCTTGCCTTTGTGGTCTTCCCGCAGGGCGTCAGCCTCGATCTCCTGCTCTGGACTGTTCACCGCGATCTCCAGGATACCGGAGGTCTCACCCCCCAGACCGAAGATCCCTTGAATCAGGGATCCGTAAGTTTTCACGGTGACCCCCTGCCCGGCTTCCACCTCTTCCACCACTCCGTCCACGTAAGCTGTGATGTTGATGGGTCGGGGTGGGGTGCGCATGATGACCTGCCCGGTGGTCCTGGAAATGGACTCCACGGTTCCGCTGATGGGAGCCGGATAGGGAGAGCGAAAGAAACCGAAGAACCCCTTGGAGTAAGCCAGGATCTCTCCTTTTTTGATAGCCCCCCCCTCTTCTTTTTTAAAGATACCGGGCAACTCCGAGGGGTCCACCCCCAGTTTGCTGGCCAGGTTGACCATCTCCACTCGTCCGGGGAGATCGGTTCGGGCGACCACCTGATCGTGAGTCACCCGGTCCCCCACTTTCACGTCGACCATTCCAGTCAGGGGCAACCGACGCTCAAAACGTAAGGTGGCTTCGGGCGTGACTTTGAGTCCAGGTGTGTAAGAGCCCATCAACTCACCCCCGAGTAGCCGGGATAGAGTTCGAGCACCTTATTCCAGTCGTCCAAAGAACGAAGTCGTTCAGCTTCGGCAAGTTCGCTCACCGCGTTTTCAAAACAGAAGGGGCGCCGCCCCCGGCCGTCCAGGATGATCCCGACGACCCCTCCGTTCAACGCTCGAATCAGTGGTTTTCCGGGACCCGCTCCCACATCCAGGTCAGAGGCCGGGGTGATGACCGCCTGGTACGGTCCGGACTCTTTGTCCAGCTTGAGTACCTGCATCTCTCCTGCCCTGACCACCGTGCTCTGCTTATCGATCTCCACCTTCATCACCACCTGACCGGACCGAATCTTGCCCACCGGGGCCACACAATCGCCCAGATAGATCAAGCAGTCTCTTTCAAAGACCTGGGTGGCGGCTTGGGGATGAACCTCCGCCAGCACTCCCAGTTGGGGCATCATGAAGATGCTGTCCACGGTCAGGGTGGTCACCCCCTCCGGCAAAAACGAATCGATCAGCATCATGGCAGTCTGGTGGCGCCGGGGAGCGTGGGACAGCACGCCACCCGAACCGATCACCATGTCCACCTCCATCATATTGATCAAGGTATCGCTGCCCCCGTCGCCCAGCCCGAAGAGCGCCGAGATGTCCGACTGCTTCTGCACCCCCTTCAAGCCCGTCACCAAGGACTTGTGCTGGTCGAAGGAGAGCCGGAGAGCTTCTCGGGCCATGGCTTGCTCCAGGATCAGCTCTTCTAAAAGATACGGTATGGAGGTCGGGCGGATCATCTTGTTTTTGATGCGGTTTCTCAGTTCACGTTCATCCAGGGAAAATGGAACCCAACGCATGACCATCTCGTGGCCGGCTTCGGCGTAGACGTTGGAAAACGAGTAGCTCATTCCAAAGTTGGCCGAAACGGTACGGTTGAACACCCCCTCCAGCACTGAGAATACGTCGGTGGTGGCTCCCCCGATGTCCACCCCCACGATGCTGATTTTGTGTTGCTTGGCGATAGTCTCCATGATCGAGCCCACGGCCGCAGGGGTCGGCATGATCTCCTCATCGGCAAGGGCCATCAGCTTGGGGTAGCCGGGGGCGTGGGCCATCACGTGTTCCAAAAACTGTTCCTGAATCTTGAGCCGGCTCGGCTGCAGATTTTCGGCTTCCATGCTGGGTCGCAGGTTGTCCACGATGTCCAGGGCGGTCTTCTTCTCCAGCGTTTCCCGCACCGCCTCGCGGGCGTCCTTGTTGCCCGCGAAGATGACCGGAAGCTGGTAGGCGATCCCCAGACGTGGTTTAGGGTCGGCCGCCCCTACCACCTGGGCCAGTTCCACCACGTGCTTGACGGTGCCGCCGTCCACCCCCCCCGCCAGCAGCAGCATGTCGGGGCGAAACTGTCGGATAAGCTCGATCTTTTCGTGGGGCAAACGACCGTCGTTGACCGCCAGCACGTCCATCACGATGGCTCCCGCCCCCAGAGCCGCTTTCTCCGCGCTCTTGGCGGTCATCTCTCGGACCACTCCCCCCACGATCATCTGTAGCCCTCCCCCGGCAGACGAAGTCGAGAGGTAGATGTCTACCCCCCGATTGTTCTCTTTGTCGTAAGGGCGAATGAGGTTGTTGTCCTCATCCAGAAGCGGCCGACCGATCAGTTCCGAAACTTCCCGCACGGCGTTTAGCACCCCCTGGGTCACGTCCTCGGCGGGAGCCTCCACGGTGGTAGGCGCCTCTCCCCGCACCGCCAGCCGATAGCCGTCCTCGCCCAATTCGATCAGAATACATTTGGTGGTCGTGCTGCCACAGTCGGTCGCCAGAATGGAACGAATCGGTCTCTCACTCATCCAACAGTCGCTCCACTTCCAGCAGCATCGCTTCCATGGTCTCCCGGCTTTCGAAGAGCCCCACCGCATCCTTGTGGAGACCCTGAAATCCACCGAAAACGGCCAGAGGGTGGGTGGCATAGAGAGTTTGTTGGGCCACCACTGAAAACGGCTTCAAGTTTTCTAGCAGAAAAACCGCCGGTACCCCCAAGCCCCGCTCTACCAACGTGCGCGCCAATCTTTTGTGGGATTCAGCCAGACTCATTTCGGGCGCTTCTCCAGTCCCATCTCCCGGCAAAACTCCACCGCTTTCTCCCGCTGAAGCGGTCGCATGGCCAGAAAGACGCCCCGCTGGTTTTCCGTAGCTCGGCGGCTACGATAGGGAGAGAGAAAGAGGCCGTTACGGTCACTGACAAAGGCTCGAAAGCGCGACCAGGGATAGTATCTGCTACCCAGGACGCGCCCCACCGTAAGCCCCTCTTCATTCAAACGGTAAGTACTGGGTAAAAAGAAATCACGCAAGGAAAGGACCAGGGCAAACCAGAGGACCAGGGCTGGAGCAGCAGGGAGCCACTGCCACAGGGCCTGGGCCAGGATGCCGAGGGCGAAGGCCAGAAAAGCCGCGATCCCGGGCCGCTCCTTGGCCGGATGAAAGGTGATGCTCACGCGCCCCCCCACAACTGTTGGATCATGGGCCAGAAGTCATCTCGAAAAAACAGCATCCGCCCGATCAAGAGCGAGATCCGAGCCATCACCGTGTAGCCAAAGGAGGCACCCAGGGCGATCATCAGCACCCAGATCCCTACCCGGGCACCGGTTCCGAAAACCAGGCCCTTGTGAGGAACCGAAAAGTAGAAGTAGATCATACCGGTCAGAAGACCGAACACCAGGATCCAGTTGATGACGGTGTTCCAGAGGTCGAATCCCCCGGTCGTGTTGTAGGCTATCAGGGGCTTGATGGAGGCCTGGACTTGCTCGATGATCATGGCGTCCATGGTGTAGACGATCTGAAGCCCGGCGTACATGCCGACCAGAAAACAAAGTGGCCAGCGGCTCACCCACGAGGTCTTGGAAGAAAGCTGAAACAGCAGCATGACTCCCAGAGCCAGGGGGATCAAGGCGATCCAATCCCGGGCGTACAGTTTGTCCACGATCTCGGGTTTGATGGTCCCCCAGTAGCCCACGCACATCCAGTAGCCGGCCGAAACCCCTACGTAGACGTGCTCGGCGAACTTATAAAACGGGTTATCCCCCAGCAAGAACGAGAAGACACAAACGGTGAGGAAAGAGGCGATCCAGAGCCCCACTATTTCATTCGTCAGAAGTGGCTCCACCGTCTACTTCTCCCTTCCCCTTGCCAGCCGCAGAAAGGTCAGGATGTTGGCCAGGATGATCAGACCGGCCACGGTGAAGTGGGCGAAGGACTGTGCTTCCATGCCTCCTGTGGCAGTACCGGTGAAGCCGGAGAGCTTCTCGTATTCGGCGGCGCCCCGGAGGCCGCCGATCAGGCCCACTATCTGCTTGGAGTCGTAGTAGGGAAAGTACTGAGGGGTTTGGACCGCCGTGGTGCCCACCACCAACGGCATGCCGTACTCGCTGGCGGTGATCCGAATGTGCTCGAGGGCCCCGGGGAATCCTGCGGAATAGGTGGCTACCAGGGCAAACTGTTTCAGCTGAGTCAGATTTCGCAACATGTCGACGTCGGAGAGCGGAGTGCCTCGGGTGTCGGTGGGAAACTGTCCTCGAAAGTCCAGCCCCATCTTCAGGGGCACGGCCTCGTTGCCGGCTTTGTAGCCCAGGTTCACAAAATCCACCCCATACTCTTTATCGGGGTGGAGGGTTTTGATCCGCGCGATGAGCCTGTTGATCAAGGCCTGACCTTCGGGGTAGAGGGCCATAAAAGCGACCTTCTGGTTGTGACGCATGGCCTGGTCGCAGGCCGCCAACGCCATGGGCTCCAGTTCCACCGCGGTGGAGGGGCCGTAATCGATGCTCATCAGTATCAAAGAGTCCGGGGGTAGCTTTTCGTAAGCCTCATAACTCGCTCGCACGGAGTCGGTCACTTTGATCTCAAGCCCCATCGGATTCATGAGAGGTATGATCACCGAGAGCAGGACGATGAGATAGATGATCCGCCGGTCCAGATTGATGAGCTTATCCAGCACGCTCAGTCACCCCCCAGGTAGGAGCGTTCTACTCCCAAGATGATCTTCAGTGAAACGGAGATGAGACCGATGGCCGAAGCGATCTGGATGGCCCTCTGACCGGCGTTATTGAAACCGCCCATAATGATGTCCTCGATGAAAACCGTGATATCCCAACTCGTGGGCATGACCGCACCCCATATCGCCTCGCCCAGGGGGACCCGAAAGATCATGACCAGAAAAGCCGAGCCCAGCAGCAGCGTCGACTCCACCGAGCGCGCTTTAAAGGCCCGATAGGATGCCGAGGCGATGAAGAACGCCGTCAGGCTGAACATGGTGGCGCTCAGTGGATTGTAGATGTACTGAAACATCCAATCGAAATAGGTCCCCTCATCAATGGGTTGGTAGCCGGGGTAGCCCTGCCCCAGGTAGTGGATAAAAAGACCAATGTAAAGTGTGCCTACCAGACTCAGCAGCAGCACCAGATTGTAGATCCAGCCGGGCGCTCTATCCCGGATCTTCTTGCCGTTGACGGCGAAAAGACTGATCGCCGCCAGCACGTAAGCAAAAGCCGTGATGGCCTGAAACCAACCGGCCAGGTTCTTGCCGATAAAGTTCAACGGATAGATGTAGTACTGAACGATCAACAAGAGACCCGAAACGAAGGTAATGAATAAGGGGATCTGGCGCCTTAGCATCAGGCTGCTCCTCCAATCAGGGTACCCAACCAGGTGGTGATCCGCCCCCCGAAGGTAACGTCCAGGCTCAACACCACCAGCACCACCATCACAATGGCCTTGCCCACGTCCTGGCCTCTCAGGGAGCCCACCTGGAGGGGGTCTCCGGAGAGATAAGCCGAGGCCGCGAACAGCTCCTCACCGATCAGCGTGTAGTCGCAAGCCGCCACGAAAAACGGAAGCTGGTTGGCCTGGGCGGTCCCGGCGATCTGAATGGCACCGGTGGCGTTTCCGGTCTCTGCAAAGATGAGCGACTCGGCGTAAAACTTGCCCATATAGAAGTTTGCAGCGGGCTTCTCTCGCATCATCAGACCGTCCACCCCGGCCGCGTAACCGAATTGGTCGTCAGAGATGTAGCGCACCGACTCCACCGAAAAGGAGTCGGGTCTTCCCGCTATGGTGTAGGCGTCTCGTACCACTTCCTGGGCGGCCGAAAAGGTCACGGCACGAGAGGTGGTGGCCAGGATCGGGGTATCGTACTCCGCGGTCTTCTTGGCCACGTGACTCAAAATCGAGAGGGCCGCCAGGGTCTGGATGTCGTCCACGTCGGCCAGGCCGGTCACGTACAAGACCGGTTTCCCCATCTCGGTGGAGCGGCCCACCGCTTCGTCCAGCGCCTCCAGCCCGGCGATGCGCCGAATGAACAGCTTCTTCTTGCCGGCCAGGTAGATGTACAGTATGAGGGCCATACAGATCGCGACCACTCCGATCAGGTTCAGAGTGCGGGCGTGGTTGAAGATGTCGTTGAGCCGAAACGATTGGAGTTGCCGGCCCTGCTGGTCAAAGAGCAGGAACTGCCTGGTGGTGTTGGCCACGGCCACCAGACCCAGGGAGTCCTCCCACTTCAGCATCTTGGGGCGGGACTCGTCCATGGGCAGTCTGTCCGAACTCCAGAGCACCTCCCCTGTTTCCGGATCCAATGCCGTGAGCCGGTCGTTCTCGGTGGTAAAGAGCAGAGGGCCGCTCTCTTCCAGAAGCGGCCACTGCACACCATCCGGCAGGCGAGCGGGCGAAGGGGCTTCTCCTCGATCCAGGTCCGTAGTCCAGGATCTTTCTCCAGTCTGGAGCGAAAACGCATGGAGGAGCACCTCGGGGTAAGGGTATCGCCGATCCCCGGTCCGGGAAGCACCCGCCTCGTTGGTAGGCTCGGTCTGGGTGGCAAACACCACCTGCTCACCAATGAGCTGCACCGGACCGACCACTCGGGCGCGAGGTTCGAAAACCTTCTCGACCCACTCCCCTTGCTCCAACCGGTGGAGCTTGTACCCTTTGACCGAATGGGTGGCGTCTTTCCCAGTCCGGGGAACCTTCACGACCCGTCCGCTGTCGTCGACCCGGGTCTCCTCCAGGCTGGTTTCGGTTAGCAGCAGTACCGCGCTACCGGACTGAAGCAGCGACTTCACTTCCTCTTCTTTCAGGATGCTCCCGGACTCCACTCCACTCGGTGTGCATCTCCAGGTTAGAATAGCCCCGTCAAGCCGACCCAACACGTAGAGCGAGTCATCCATCAAAACAAATCTAGCGCCGGAAAACTCCTCCTCCCCGGAGAGGTCCGGCGAGGCGAATGTCGTCTTCTCATCCCCCGAGAGATGCACCAGTGAGTTCGCCGAGCCCAAAATAAAGCCGCCCCCTTCAAGGGCTCTGACTCCCAAAACCGGCGGCTGCGAAAGCTCGAGCGACTCCCTTCCCGGACGCAAGACGGTGGTAGAAGTGGGGCTCCAAATCAGGAACTCACGGTCATCTGTGGCTACTTTGGCTTCCTTCGAAGGAAAGGGTAATGGACCGGAAACGGCCTGAGTCGATTGGGAGGCAGAATGGAGTTTGTACTGACCATCAGCGGTCAGGTAAAGCAGCCTGTCGTCCAGAACTTCGAGGGGATAGATGATCGCTTCAGTCTCCTGGATGGTTTGCGCTTGCTCTCCTCCAGACCACTCGATGGCCCGCCCCCCTTCTCGGAACCACACAGCTTTGTCACCCCACAGGGCAAACTGAGTTCGGGGAGCCTCCTCCGAGGTTTCTTCGGATTCGGTAAATCCTAGAGTGGACAGCCCCTGGGGAGTCAGGCGGGCGACCTGTTGATCACCCACCACCAGGAGCGTTTCCCCCCACCCCTCCGGCTTTACCAGTTTGGATGGAACCCCGACCAGGTCAGTTTCTATCTTCTCTAAGGAGCCATCGTCCTTGAGAACACGAAGCTCCTCGCCGTCAAGGAAATACCGATCGCCGGCTAGCGAATACCCCTGCGAGAGAGGCTGAGCCACGGCGGCCACCGCAGATAGCAACAACAGGGCAGCGAGCCGGAGCACTCGCGCCGGGGAAAGCCATCTGAAAGGTCCCACCGTTGTCACCTTGGGTGGCTTCGAAATTGAAAGATTTTCTCCTTTTTGTTTTATTTTTTTCCATTAACATCCTTCAACAGCGCCAGCAGACGATTCCAGACCACCGGTCCGCCCACCACCGTGTGGGCACCCCCGGCCTGAAGAATGAGTTCCACCGTCACTCCGTGCTCGGCCAAAGCGGCCGCCATCTGCTGAGACTGCTGATACGGGATGGTTCGATCGCCGGTGCCGTGAATCAGAAGATACCGCATAGTTCGGGGGCCCAGATTGAACAGGGGACTGGCTGCCTTGAGTGTTTCCAGATGCTCTTCCAGCGGAGAGCCCGCCAGGAGTTCCAGATTTTTCCGGAAGCGTTCACGCCCCCCCGGGTGGGTCAGATCCACCGGAGCGCCGAATGCGATGGCGTTATCCACCAGTCCCCGGGCGGCCATCATCAAGCTCAATTGCCCGCCCGCAGAAAGCCCGCAGGCGGTGATGCGGTCAAACTGAAAGCCCCGACGGCGGGCCTCTTCTTGAAGAAAGTCGAGGGCGGACTGGCAGTCGTCGAGTTGAGCCGGGAAGCGTGCTTTGTCGATAAAACGATAATTGAGCGAAGCCACCGCGATGCCGTGTCGAGTGAAGGTCTGAAAGGGGCAGGCTTGCTTGTCACCCTCTCGCCAGGAGCCCCCGTGGATCCACAAAAACAGAGGCATCTGGTCGGAGGGCTCGACCGGAAGATAGAGGTCCAAAACCTGGCGACTGCTCTCACGTCCGTAGGGAGCGTCCCGAAGATCCGGAGCGGGAGCGATCCGGGTCCAGTGGTCCTCGAACTCGCCCAGTGAAAGCTCTCCGTTGCCGGACTCATCCAGCCGGGCGAACTCCTCTGCCGAGAGGCCGCTCTCCAGCAGGGTAAGTCGTCCGTTTCCGTCCAGGTCTCGTTCCATGAAGCTGGTTTGAGCCAGAGCCAGGGAGGAACTGAATAGGATCCAAAGGAGAATATAGCGCATCAGACCGGCCCCCTCTCCACCACTCTATGCACCTTGTGGCGGTAAGCGCCCACGGCCCGGAGCATGGCGTTCATCGGAGTGTTAGACTCCAAGATCCAGGACACATCGCAGGAGCGGGTACCTGTGGCCCGGCCGTGCTCCACGGCGTGCTGCATCAGCGCGGGGGCGGTCAGCATGGTGCGATACTCCGGTAATACTCCCAGGGCCCAGGCTCGAACGTGGGGTAGGCCTTCGGTTCGAAACAGCAACCTCTTGAGGAGACCCGGGGTCAAACGCCCCCCGGCGGCCTTGATCCAGGGGTTATAATCCGGCAACACAATACAGGTGCCCGCCGCATTTTCCTGGTGGTGCGCCAAAAAAAGCCAGTCAGGATCGAGGAAGAGAAAACTCAAGAGATACAATTCCCGAACCTGTTCTTTGGTGAACTCCTCGAATCCCCAGTTATCTTGAAGAGCCCGGTTCATGGTGGCGGCCACCTGTTGGATCTCGGCAAACCGCCGGCGGGTATCCAGAGACCTGACCGTGATGCCGTACTCGGCAGCCTTTTGAGAGCGCCGCTCGATCGGTCGCAGACGGGCGTTCTCCCAATCCCAGTAGTAGGTCCATAGATCCTGGGCCTTGTGCAAGCCGGCTCGCTCCAGATAGTCCGCGTAATAGGGTGGATTGTAGGATGCCCAAAAACAGGGTGGGTGGTCGAACCCATCCACCAGCACTCCGGTGTAAGGGTCTTCCATGGTGAAGTGATAAGGACCGACCATCGATAGTTCCGGGGCCAGAGCGTGCGCCTCCTCCACCAACTGCCTGGTGGCTTCAGGATAGCCCCACAGACATTCGTAAAACCCGAAATGAAGAGCACGATTGGTCGGGTGATCGTGGATCTTCACGGCCAGCCTTGCTATCGGCCGGTCCCCCTCAAAGGCCACCAGGAGCCGTTTCTGTCGGTCGAAGGGTGATCCCAACAAGATCAGGGTCTGCAACCCAAGATGGGGGACCCACAGGGGATCCCGTCCATAAACCAACTCGGGTAGGCTTAGAAAACTCCTCAAACGGGCGGGACTATTGACTTCTACCACTCGGATCATGGGCGGGGCTTTCGGGCCGGAGGGCTTCGGGCCTTCAGGAGGAAAGCCACAGCCTGGAGGTGAGGATGCTGGATCCTGAAACGGCTCGTCTCATTGAAAAAGGGTTATGTGAACTGACATCTCGAGAGGTCGGACCGATCACCGCGGACCGCCGCATCGACGAACTGGGGTTGGACTCGGTCTCTACCGGAGAGCTGATCATCGTCCTGGAGGATGAGTTGGACCTGGTTTTAGACGATAAGGACCTGGTGGGCCTGCAGACCTTCGGCGATCTGGGTGCTCTCATTCAAAAGTACAAGAGGCCCTGACCCGGTGGAGATTGCTATCGTAGGGATGGGTTGTCGCTATCCCGATTCGCCGGATCTCTTAACCTTCTGGCAAAACTGTCTCGACCGGAGGGTCTGCCTTTCCGAATTGACCGACCAGCGTTGGGTCCACGACACCGTCTACGACCCGGACCGGCGAAAGCGCAACAAGACCCACACCCGGGCGGCCGGATTGGTGGCTGGTCTTGAGCTGTTTGCGGCTCGACATTTTCAGGTGCCTCCACGCCGGGCCCGCAGCATGGATCCCCAGCAGCGCTTGATCCTGGAGGTGGCCCGGGAAGCCCTGCAGGACGCCGGTTGCGAACGGCGCCCCTTTGAACGGGAGCGCTCAGGCGTGTTTCTGGGGGCCAGCATCGCCGAATACGCCACTTACTCCAATCTCCTGGTACGGTCTCAGCAACTAAAAGGCGGTGAATTCGGACACCCCACGGGAGTGGACGTTTCGGTGAACCTGCCGGATGCCAACGCCTACTCTTTGTCGGGATGCCTGATGAATGTGGTGGCCACCAACGTGGCCCACTACTTCAAGCTTGGAGGTCCGGCCTTTACCTCCGACGCAGCCTGCGCTTCCTCCCTTGTCGCCGTCACCCAGGCCTGCCAGTACCTGAGAAACCTGCCACCGCGAAACGGCATTTCTCCAGTGGCGCTGGCCGGTGGGGTGTATCTAATGTTTCTGCCCGACAACTGCGTAGGATTTGGCAAGGGGAGCGCTTTGGCCGAGAGGGAATGCCGCCCTTTTGATGCCCGTGCTGATGGCTTTATTTTGGGCGAGGGAGCAGGCGTGGTGGTGCTCAAACGGCTAGAGGATGCGCTGGCCGACGAAGATCGAATCTACGCGGTCATCAAGGGGGCGGTCTGGGGCAACGACGCCGGAACCTCCAGCCCCATGACCCCCTCCCAGGCCGGCCAGGCCCGCTTGTTGCGCTGGGGACTGGAGTCATCCGGACTCAGACCCGAACAGTTGGGCTACCTGGAATGCCAGGGCACCGGGGCACCCTCCGGCGACGAGGTCGAGTTGGCCGCTCTCAGTGAAGTCTGGAGTGGAAGCCGTCGACCGGTCCTGGGCTCGATCAAAGCCAATTTTGGCCACACCCTCACCGCCGCCGGTGCAGCCGGTCTGCTGCGCGCGAGCATGGCCCTCCACACCCGGACTTTTCCGCCCCAGGCCGCCTGGGAAAGTTGGCACCCAAAGTTAGAAGCGATGTCCGAAACCTTTCAGATTCTGACCGAGCCGCAGCCCTGGGAGGGGTACCCGGCCGCTTCGGTGAGTGCCTTCGGGTTTGGGGGAACCAACTGCTTCGTAGTGCTGGAAGCAGCCCCTCCGACCGCCCCGAAAACCTCCACGGGCTCCCTTTTTTGCCCGGTTTCAGCCCCCAGCCTCAGCCTCCTCAAAGACCACCTCTCTCAGCTCCTGGCGATACTGGAGGTCCAGGACCCCCGGGCTGTGTCCGGGGCCCTCCAGCTTCGTGCCCCTCAGGAGTGGACGCTTCTATCCAGAGGGTCAGACCGCGATAGCCTGCACAAGATCTTCCGTCAGGTCGGAGAACTGGAGACCCCTGAGTTGGTGAGTACGTCGGGTTATCTGCTCGGTCCCACCGAGGAACTGAAGACCTCGCAAGCCGACGGCTGGGAAACCGAGTTGACCTGGCTCCGAGGCGAATCCCCCCCAGGGCCACTCTCCCCCCCCTGCTATCTCCCCCCGTCGCCCCTGGAACGCAAGCCGTACTGGCCGGTGGACAAGCGGCCGGGCTAGCCCAGCCGCTTGGCCACATCGCGATAGTTTGGGTCTTCAGCGGCAATGATCTGGAGTTGTTCCAGGGCCTCGCCCCGCCTGCCGTGGGTTTCTAGCACGACTGCCAGGTCGTATCGGAGGGCCAACCTGTCCGCTTCGCTTTGACCTTCTAGGGCGAGTCCACGCTGGAACTGACTCAAGGCCAGTTCGACCATGTTGAACCCCTTCTTGCGGGAGAAGCAGAGGCCGAGCAGCCGATAGGAGTGCAACTGGTACCCGGGGTCTCGGCGCAGACGTTGGAACTGCTCGATAGCGAGATCGAGCATCTCCAGAGCCAGACACAGTTCCCCCCATCCGAAGGCCAGTGCAAGGTCGTCAGGTTCGGCCGCCATTCTTTCCTTGACCCGTTGGACCACGTTGTCTTTCAACTCAGTACCCGGATTTCCGCGCTCTACCTGCAAGAGCACCTCCCCTGCCTCGGCCAGTCGGCTCTGCTCCACTAAGAGGTCCAGATAGTCCACCGTGGCTTTCCGCCAGGTCGGGTCAGCCTGAAAGAGCCGACGATACTCCTGCAATGCCTCTTCGATCAGTCCCAAATTTTTGGACCTGATTCGAGCCAGCCTCAAGCGCCATTCGGCCTGTCCAGGGTCAAGCTCCAGCGCCCTATCCAAGGCCAGCGCAGCACGTTGGAAATCTCCGCTCGCCTGATGGCTCTCGGCGGCCTGGAACCATTCCATTTTGGCCTCCTCGAGAGCGCCGTTGAGCTGATAAAACTGGGCCAGTCTCTCTCGCGCCCGAGAACTGGCGGGAGCGGCCCCCACCCAATACTCGAAGAGCTCGATCGCTCGAAAATAAGCCTTCTGTTCCAGGAATCGCTCAGCCAAACTTTCTGCGTGTTGCTCAGCCAGTTCGTACGAACGGTTTTGAAGGTGCAGCTCCACCAGCAGTCTTTCCGCATCGAGACGATCCGGGTTGTTCTGCTGGATGGTCTGCAGCAGCTCGATCGCCCCGGACAGATCTCCCTGATGTCGGTAGAGTTCAGCCAGTTCGAGTTGTTGTTCCGAGACTTCTTCACCAGCGCAACCCTTGCGCAATAATTCAATCAAGACCTCGCGGTCGCTGGTTCGAGTGGGTTCGAGCTGAACCGCCAGACGAGCCAGCCTGACCGCGTCGTCGAACCGTTCGGCCTCCGCGTACGAAGTTCGGAGCTGCCGAAAAATACCGAGAGCCTCCAGGTGTCGTTCCTGTTTTTCGTACAGCTCCCCCAGCCGCTCCAGAACGGTCTCATTCGGTGAGATGTCGTGGAGGCGTTTCAATGATTCGGTGGCTCGCTCATACGCTTTCTCAACCACCGCGCGCTCAACGATTTGACCCAGGTGCCAGCAAGCCAGCTTCTCCTGGCCCTGGGCCAGAAAAACCTCGACCATCAGGCGGCGAGCATCCCTGTGGTCACGATCCAGAGAGAGGAGGTCTCCCAGCCGGTCCTGGCACGACTCGAGGTCACCTCGATCGAAACTTGAACTCGCGGCTTTCCAAAGCTCCTCTTTCACGGTGGGAACATCTTCCATCCAGAGAGCAGTCTTTATGATGCTCGCCGAAGTGGCTGCACAGGCGGGGTTGGCTTTTTGAACCAACCGATAGTACTGCAAGGCGTCCTCGAGTAGTCCGTATCGAAGGCAGGTATCAGCCAGGGCCAGCATGGTCTTCTCTTCGGTGGGAAAGGACTCCAGGCGATCCCGGTAGCCTTCGATCCGAGAGGCTGCATCAAGCGCTATCACCGGTACTTCGACAGTCAATTTCGTTTCGGGTGGAGCTTCAGGCTCAGTGGTTTCCTGCGGCGGCTCGGGGTTCGGGTCTTCGATACACTCAAGGCTCTCTTCAATATCGTAACCCTGGGGCAGCGTATCTTCCAATAGCCGGCTCAATTCGGGAGACTCCCCGGCCAGGACTTGCTGGTCGGCCAATCTCGAGATTTCAGCGTTCCTCAAAGACTCAAAGTCCAGCGAAGGCTCCTCTTCTGCCACTATGGGTTCAGGGAACAAGGGAGAAGCATCGGGATCGGGATCGGGATCGGGATCAAGTTCAAATTCACTTTCCCAGTCGAAAGTGGGCATGGGTTCGTCAAAGATCGAGGCCTCCTGGAACAGCTCGGGTTCCACCTCGGGCTCGGGCTCGGGTTCAACCTCAGGCTCTACTTCGAACTCAGGTTCAGGCGCTACCTCGGGCTCAGGTTCCACCTCGGGCTCGGGCTTTACCTCGACCTCAGGCTCTACTTCAAGCCTTGGCACTGCCTCTACCTCGAGCGCAGGTTCCAGAACGAGAGTTTCAAAAACCGATTCCTGTTCGCCGTCAAAAATCTCGAAGAGATCAGGAGTCTCGCCAACCCCATCGGCAGGAAACCAATCCTCCATGCCTTCGAAAATATCTTCGGTGTCCTCGTCTTTAAAGAGTATTTCCGCAGGCTCGAAGGGGAACTCCAGGTTGGTGGAATTCTCGACTTCCAACTCCGAGATCTCCGGCCGGACTAGCAATTCCGGTTCATCCGATTCATTTGGCAGGGTCGGTTGATCAGTCTGCCCGTGCGTTTCGGTGGGGTCGTCCTGAGGCCCTAACACTTCCCGAGGGAAGTAAGGTTTCGAATCCTTCGGAGCAGCCATCCCGGAGGCGCGAGAGATCAGGCCATCGCGCAAACGAGAGCTACTCTTTCGTTCCCCGGAGCTAACCAGAGTCGGTTTGAACGGGGAGTTCGCAGCTCTTTGGGACTTAGGCACGAGGGCAGGTCTCTTAGTCGAGAGCCCTGGTCTCTCAAAAAGATGCGGTTCTTCGATCTCCTCCGGCGCAGACTCTTCTTCTGCACTGATAGTCTCCGGGCGAGGCTCTTCTTCAGTTAAAGGTGGGAAAAGATCGGCGGTAAGGTCTTCCTCGGTCTGCAGGCTGAGCCCGCGCAGAGCATTGAGAGCCTGGCTATTTTCTGCATCGACCCGTAGAACGGCTCGGTAAAGCTCAACGGCCATGGATGTCTCGTTGGACCCGTTGTAGAGACTGGCGGCTTCCAAAAACTCCCTGACCGCCTGCTCCGGAGTACCCGCCGCCAGGTGAAGTTCGGCCATCTGACGTCGAGCCTGCGCCGATTCAGGGTTCATTTGCAGCACTCGATTTAGTGCCAGCAATCCGTTGCGAAACAACCCCTTCTTCTGGCACACTCGGGCCAACTCCATCAGAGCGTCCTGGTTTTCCAGATCCAATCGCAGCACAGCACGAAACTGCTCTTCCGCCCGGTCCCCGCCCCCCTTTTCCAGGTGGAGGTGAGCCAGTTCCACCAGGCGCGCGGCCAACTCCTCCGGGCCGGCGGTGTGGCGAGCCAGCTTGATGGCCATCTCTCGCACATCCGTGCTGTCAGGTCTCAGCCCTCTTGCGTACCCCAGGGCGGTCTCCGCCTGTTCCAAATTTCCACTCTCAACGGCCGTGTCGGCCCACTCCAAATAGACCTCCAGGACGGTCAGAAAATGCCCTCGCACGGCGTTCGCTTTGACCAGTTTGGGATAGTATTCCAGTGACCACTCTTCACTCCGCCGAAGCTCCTCCAACCTTTCGATAGCCTGGTCCCATTGGCCCGAGGAGATAGACTCCTCGGCTTCTTCTAGCAACACACTCATCTCGGCTCCTTTCAAATCGGCGACAGCTCTCTTTTCAACATAACACTGTCGGATTACAGTGTCAACAAGAAATGACAGGGCGCGATTGGACTGTCAAAGAAGAATCGATCCGGTTATCCTGAAAGTTGAAATTTGAGCGCTGCCCCCTCTGGGGTGCGCAGTGTTTACGAAATTAAACCTGCAACTGCGAAGCGATCTGCGAGAGTGGCAGAAGCACACTCAGGACCAGGATACCCACCACGATCCCCATCATGATGATGAGCGCGGGTTCCAGGAACTTGGCCAGCATGGTGCGTCGTCGCTCCAGTTCTCTTTCGTAAAAGGCGGCCGCCGACATGAGCATGGCCTCCAGTTCACCGGTGCGTTCACCGGTGCGCAAGAACTGGTGCAAGAGAGGTGGTAGAGCAGACACCCGCCCCAGCGCTTTGGCCAGCCCATCGCCTCTTTCCACCTGCCGTTCGGCAATTTCCAGTTCGGCCTCCACGGATTCGTTGCCCAGGCTTTCCCGGGCCAGTTCCATAGCCCTGACCAGGGGAACCCCGGCTTCAGCCAGCATGCCCAGCGTGCGAGACCACTGCTCCATCAGGCCGCATCGCAGCATGACACCAACCAGCGGCAAGGAGAGTTTGATTCGATCCAGAGCCCGTTTGGGAAAAATCTTGAAAAAGAAGTAGCCTCCCACGATCAGGGCGGGTATCACAAAAGGCCCGAAGGTGCCCACCGCTCCTCCGATGGAGACGATGGCCGAGGTGATCCAGGGAAGCTCAATCCCCATGGCTCCATACATCTCATCGAGCACCGGAGTCAGAAAGTAGAGTAAACCTGTCATCAAGACCAGTGAAAGAACCACCAGGGCGATGGGATAGCTGAGTGCGGAGACCAGGGCTCGCCGGTGCTCGATATCTCGCTTCAAGAACTCGGCATACTTACCCAGGATCTCGGCCGACTTTCCAGACTCTTCTCCGGCCTGCACCATGCGGATCAGCATGGGGGGGAAGGCCTGCTCCTCCACCATGGCGGCGGTCATGGTGCTGCCTTCCCGGAGCCTCACCCGCACCCGTTTCATGGCCGAGCGCATAGCGGGATCTTCGTCGAACTCGGCGATAGAATCCAGAGCTTCGTCCAGCGGAATTCCCGCCCTGAGAAGGGCCGACAGCTGAATCAACGAGTAGGCCAGCGACTCCCCGGCAACGGACTTGGAAGACCTGGATACGTCCTGGTCCAGCTTGGTGGGGAAGAGCCCCCGAGCCTTCACCTTCTGATAGGCCACCGATTTGGAGGCTGCGTCGATGTAGCCCTGCACCTTCTTGCCGGAGCGATCGGTTGCTATGTAGGCGTAGAGTGGCATGTGAATAGCTAGATGGCTTTCGTCACCCGCATGGCCTCCTCGCGACTGGTGACACCTTGAATCACTTTGCGGGCGGCGTCTTCCATCAAACTAAACATTCCGTGCTTACGAGCGGCGGACCGCAGAGTTCGAGCGTCTTCGGAGCGGGCGATCATGGAGGCCAACTCCTCCTCCACGGTCATCAACTCAAAAACCCCTGTACGGCCCCGGTAGCCGGTCTGCAGACACTTCTCACAACCCCCGGGCTCGTAGATAGTTCGCCCGGCGAGGTCTTCCCGTAGACCCAGACGCTTGGTATCGTTCTTCGTCAACTCAGACTCTTTTTTGCAATGGGAGCAGAGCTTTCTCACCAGGCGCTGAGCCAGGACACCCACCAAACATGAACTCAAGAGATAGGACGGAACCCCCAGGTCTACCAGTCGAGTGGCCGCGGCGGGGGCGTCGTTGGTGTGCAGAGTGGAAAGCACCATGTGGCCGGTAAGAGCGGCGTGAATAGCGATATCGGCGGTCTCCGGATCCCGGATCTCACCCACCATCAAGACGTCCGGGTCTTGCCGCAAGACCGAGCGAAGCCCGGAGGCAAAGGTCAGTCCGATCTTCTCGTTGACCTGGATCTGCCCCACCCCGGCCACCCGATACTCCACCGGGTCCTCGATGGTGATGAGGTTGCAGTCGGGGGAGCGCAACTTGTCCAGAACGGAGTAGAGGGTGGTGGTTTTTCCAGAACCGGTAGGCCCGGTGACCAGAAATAGCCCATACGGATGGTCTAGAATCTCGTTGATGCTCTTCTCGGTGTCGTTGAGCATGCCCACCTGCTCCAGGCTGAGCAGCTCCATGTTTTTCTCTAGAAGCCGCATCACCAGGCGCTCCCCGTGCAAGGTGGGTACGGAAGAGAGGCGGACGTCGATATGCCGGTCGCCCGAATGCACGTGCAAGCGACCGTCCTGGGGGCGCCGGCTCTCGGCCAGGTCGAGCTTCGACATGACCTTCAAGCGAGCCGCGATCTGCGAATGGCGAGAGCGAGGCACTCTGGTGGTCTCGTGCAACATCCCGTCGATGCGCATCCTCACCACGGTGTCCTCTTCAAACGGCTCAATGTGAATGTCGGACGCTCCGGTTTGCATGGCCCTCAGAAACATGGAGTTGATCAGCCGGACCACCGGCGCGCCCGCGGCATCTCCCATCAGGTCGGAGGAGGCATCCAGGCTTACGCTCCCCTCATCGTCGTCCTCCTCGATCGAAGGAGCATCGGTATTGAGCACCAGCCGGCGCAAAGCGTCGTCGAGTTCTTCAGGCGACATCTTGACCGGTCGAACATCCTTGTTGAGAGTAAGGCGCACGTCTTCCAGCACCTCGATGGGGGTCGATTCGTCAACCCCTACCGTCAGGCGGCCGTTCTCCTGGCCCAGCGGCACCAGCCGGTGACGCTGCCAGAACTCTACTGGAATCTCTGTCTTTATCATTTGAGGGTGATCTTCTCCGGGCTGGCCAACCGGCTACGCAATGTATTGCCCTCCCATACCGCAAGGTCAAGTTCATAAACGCCGGGGCCGGATTTAAAGCTGACCGGAGGAAGCAAGATCTCTCGAGCATCTCCCGGCTTCAGCACTACGGCGTCGGCCCTGAGCTCGCGTTTACTTCCATCGGGTCGTGTAACCGTGGTCACGATGAGGAGTTCCTTGCTGCTCTCTTCGCCGTTAGACAGACGGACTGAAGGTCGTGCCTGACCCCCCTTACGCGGAGGTCGAGTGAACTTGAGGTCGCTCAGTGAGATCCCTTTTTGAGATTCCGACTCTCTGAGCGCTTTGGGGGCCGGGGCGCTGGTGAGGTCCAACCCTTCGGGGGTGATGTAGGGAGAGGTGAAGCCCTCGCGGGTCGGGCGCTTCTCCACCTGATGGTCCGAGGGGTTGCGATCCCCCTCCAGAAACGTCTTGTAAGGCCGGTCGATCCGCTCGATCTCCGCCGGGGCTTCCACGATGTGAGGAGTCAAAGAGATAAAGAGAGTGGTCTTTGCTTCTTCCTCTCGCAATTCCCGAAACAAGTTCTGAATCAGGGGAATGTCTCCCAAGATCGGCACTTTTCTTAAGGTCTTGGTGGTTCGTTTGGAGATCAATCCACCGATCATCAAGGTCTGGCCGTCCTTCACGGTGATGGTCGTGCGGACATTGCGATTGGAGATCAGAGGCACCGTGAAACCCGTGCCACCGAGGTTCTGTTCCAAGAAATCCGTGACTTCCTGAATTTCCTGTTCGATCTCCAGTTTGATGGTATCAGACTGGCTCACGTGGGGTGTGACCAGAAGTTTGATCCCGACATCACGATAATCGTAGGTGACGGTGGGTTGACCAAAGGCGTTGAACTGCGCACCGGTCGGAAACGGCACCACGTTGCCAACGTTGATCTCGGCTTCCTTATGATCTTCGGTAAGAATCCGGGGGGCGGAGATCAGGTTGAAGTCCGAGTTCTGCTTCTCGGCAGAAAGAAAGCCGAACAACTCGGGTACCTGGACTTCCCGGCCGTTGATATCGATGGTGCGAGTACCTGAGCCGGCAGCCCCGATGACGAAGTTACCGGAAGCCAGAAAAGACAGGAGACCTTCCTCGGTCACACCGCCCCGGAAACTGGAGAGCACACCGCCGGCGGTGAGAGCCTGAAAATTCGCCCCGGTCTGCAACAATCTTCCCAGGCTGACTTCCGCTACGACCGCCGTCACCAACACCTGCTTGCGAGGCGCGTCGAGCTTTTCCACCAGCGCCGAGATCTCGCTGAACTCGCCGGGAGAAACGTAAAAGATCAGGGAGTTGGTCTCGATGTCGGCTGAAACCACAGACGATACAAAAGGTGTTTTCTCAGGGGAGCCCCCCGGTGCGGTGGTGGTAGAAGCGGCATCGGGAGTGGCTGCCGCCCCCTCCCCGGCGGCCCGCTGCTGGCGGGCCAAACGAGGATTGTTCTGCAATCTCTGCTGCTGCAACTCGGCCTTTTCGGTCAGCATCTCGGACAGGATGGCGGCCACGTCTTCGGCACTGGCATTCTGCAGCGGAATCACATAGAAACGCGGGTCCTGAACGTCTTCCGGGGCAGCCTCGGGAACATCCACCCGGGCCAGCATAGCCTTGACTTTCTTGATCTGGGCCTCACTTCCATAGATCAAGACAGCGTTGGAGGGCTTGAAGGCCCGTACCACGGTCCTCTGGTCGTTGGGGATCCCCGGAGGGTTGACCAACTCCTCAAGTATCGGAGCGATCTCGGTGGCTTCCGCGAATTTAGGAAAGTTGGTGGAAACCAGCGTATCCGTGTGAGCCTGATCGAGGTAGCGCGCAGTGGTTGCAATTCGCTCCACCATGGGAGCACGGTCCGTCACGATGATCGCACGTCCGGGCAGATAAGGTTGAATTTCACCTATATCGGAGAGCAGAGGACGAAGAGCATTCTGCATCAGGTTGACGTCGGCGTTTTCGAACACCAGGACCCCAACCGACATTCCGGACTGAATGGTGGTGGGGTTCTTGACCACAGGGGCATACTTGCGGATGTCTTTCAAGGGAAGGATCTGGGTGATCCCGTTGGACTCGACCACCCCGAACCCGTACTTTTCCAGGGCGATTCTGAAGATCTGCCAGGCCTGCTCGGGTCCCACCGGCTCGCTTGAGACGACGGTAATACGCCCCTGGACATTCTGGTCATACACGATGTTTCGGCCGGTCAGTTCGGCCATGACCCGTCCCAGCAAGCGAATATCAAGATTCTCATAGTTGAGAGTAACCGTGCCGCTGCGCAGGATCTCTCGCATCTGGTCGTTGATCAAAGTTTCCGGCGGCGGAGGAGGCTGAGGTGGTTGGGCCAGGGTGCCCTGAGGCAGCAGCAGGCACACTCCCAGGAGCAGCGTGAGTGCCGCCGAGAGTCTTCTTGTGTATGTCGTGAAACCCATCGTTTCTAGCCTTCCTAGTTGGGGATGATGTTGGTCACCGGATTATCCCAGGTGCCGCTAAGTCGTAAGGTGCCTCGACCGGTGGGTACTTCGAACCGCAGGGTACCGTTGAGAAGAGGAGGCCCGCTGGGCTGGCCTTCCAAAGAGATCGGGCCGTTGGCGCTGGAGACACCGTCGCCGCTCAAGAGCTTGAGGTCGATGGAGACTCCGGACCGGGGGGCATCAGGAGTTCCTAAATTGCGTATCTGAAAAGAGGAGCCCAACTCCACCGAACGGTCGGAAATGGGAATCGGCAGACCTAGTTCGGGGACAACCAGTCTCAAACTCCCCTCCCCCTCGCGGGTGCGAATACCGTAATCCAGCTCGCCGGTGGCCCTGGTGGTACCGATGACTTCGTTGCCGGTCTGGACGGTAATGTCGTTGAGTTTCACCTTGAGATTGCTCACGTCAAAGTCAACCTCCATTTCGCTATCCCCCTGATAAGCAGTCGCACTCAACCCATTGCGGGTGGGGAAAATGCGGGCGCTCTCAAACTGGAGCGAAGCTCCCGAGGCCAGGCGAACCGACAGGTCCTTCACCTTAACCCCGAACGGGCCGGCCGACGACGGGGTATACAGGATGGTCGCTCCGGTGGCAATCTCAGCCTGGCGCACGGCCCGCTCCACCAGACTGTCGTAAGGAAATCGCCAGATCAGAAAGAGGGCAAAGAGAACGAAAAAGGTGACCAACTTGAGCAGTAGCTTCATTCCGGCACCTTCAAGCTGATCTCCAGGTCCCAGCGGCCGTCACGATCGGAGTCTTGGAGTTCCATCCTGTCCACCACCAGACGAACCCGGGTTAAGTCCGATAAAAACTTGGCCGCATCTTCAGGTCGCAAACGGCGGAGCCGAACCTGGGTGCCCTTACCTTCGAGATAGCCGTCGTTGGCGACCAAATTCTTCTCGATACCTCCCAGTGAGTTGTTGGCTACCCAGGTGCGCACATCAGGTTGAGGGAGTGGCGTGGTGGGCACCGTGCGGACAACCTCAGGAAGCAGCACCGCGACCTCCTGTCGCACCGACTGCAAACTCTCGATGGACTCTCTGGTCTCTCGTAGAGTGCCAGATCTGGGCATCACGTAGACCGCCAGGAATAATACAAAGACAGCGATGGAGACCACCATCGCTAGCAGATTCTTATCCATGGATTCCTGGGTGCTCATGGTTGGGGAAGCTTCCCTTCGATCATGAAAAGAAAAAGGTCATCCTTATTGGGCCTGGTCTTAACCTGCTCGGCATCCACCAGGACCTTTCCGATCCCTGCTCGGATCTCTTCGGCCTGCTTTAGAGTTGCACGACCCTCCAGCTTTAAGAGATTGTCCTCAAAAATGGTACTGAAAAGCTCAGCCTCTTCTTGTCCGGTCACCGCGCTCGAGATCTGACCCAGGGTATTCATGATCCGGGCCGGTGAGTTACGAGCAGTATTGCGTTGCTCCTCCAGTCGAGCCCGAAGCTGAGACACGATGTCCTTCTCGGAGAGCGTCTCCGGATCAGCAAGAACCTGAACCAGCGCTTCGTTCAGGCTGGCCCGCAACTCCGTCCTTTTCTGTTCGGCGCCAGACAGTCTGGTCTCGATACCCGCTATCATCAACGCTATAAGAAGGCCGGTAAAGATGAGGGGTGCCAGGGACAACTTTTCTCCGCTGGAAGCGGCGTATTGAAAGCTGTGCTGCATCTGCAGGCGCATGGCCTTGGGTCTTCCGGCCAGAGCAGCCCCGTAAGCCACCACATGATCGGTCGGTTGGAGCAGCCCCGGAAGGGGAAAGGGTTCGACGTCGACGTCACTGCCCCAAAGTTGGCTCAAGAGATGAAGCAAACCCTGGGTGGCAGCTCCACCCCCGCAGATCAGCACTCGCCGGTAGGGCAACGGGGAGGGCAGAAGCGCCTCCTCGAGCAGCTCTTGAAAAAAGCGCCGGACGGTGGGGTGCTCCGTCCCTTCCTCTCGCTTTTTCAGCTCTGCTTCATCGACTGATAGTCCGGTCTCGTTGGCTATCTCCTCGGTCAGTGCCTCGCCGCCACGAAGCAGCACGCGCACGGTACCCACCTGTCCGTTTTCCACTCCGCAAAAGACGGTTTTGGAGGCCCCGAAATCCACCACCAGTGCCTGCTGGATCCCGGCGGCCCTGGCGGCTCGGAGGTAACAAAGCGGCTCAGCTTCGAGTTGGGCTTTGGGATAAAGATCTCGCATGGGGTGGACCACCGCATCGGCGGCCACCGTCACCCACGCTTCCTCCCCCATCTCAACCGCCCCGTAATGGGCTTCCGTGAGGGGAAAGGGAAGCGAATAACTGAGTTCCTCGGTGATGACTTGCTGGCGGATGGCTTTACTCGCGCGGGGCAAGAACATCCGCCGGAATGTCAATCCCGAAGAAGGCAAAGCCACGTACTGCCCAAGTATCGGTGCAGCCATACCCGCAGAGGCGGCCCCGCTGAGCAGATTGACCGAAACTTCTCGAACGTTGGTCCGCCCTCTATCTATTCCCACCGAGTGGAGCATAAAATGCTAATGAACCTCCCAGCGCACGATCTTTGGCTCTCTCTTGTCTCTCAGAACAACCGCCTCTACATTAATAGGAGCAGGAGCACTAGAAACCCGAATCCGAACTCTGAAGTACTCACTGTTATACCTGATCAGGCGCCCCAGGCGGAAGAGAAGATCCTCATCGATTGTTGCGATCTGTCGCAGGTCCTCTTCCCCGGAGAATGATCCTTCCTGCCTTTTAGCGATAATTTCTCCCACCAGGGCATCGGTCATCTCTTCGTCCAGAGCGAGTAGTATTTCTTGGGGGGCGGTGTTGATATTGATTTTTCCGCTGGAATGAACGCTCAACCAATCGGACCAGTTGCTCTGGTTCACCGTTTCCTGCTGATTCTGATCGGAGAACGCCTCGGCTTCGGCTGCTTCCACTTGAACCCCTGAGTCCAATTCGCTTGCCAGCCCCCCCAGGAGAGGGAGCGGAGGGGGGCCTTGCGGACGCACCCAGTCACGGACATAGGACAGTTCGGCCAGGGAATCGAGCCTGGCGTTCTTGACAGGAATCTCCGGGTCCCGGCTGATCTCACCGCCCCCCACGGTGGGCACGTTGTCCGGATCCATAAAATCGATCAGAGCCGCGGTCGCGGATTGGCCGGACAAGCCCTGCCTGTCGAGCAGCCTGGTCAGGGCCTTGGCCAGGGCATCCTGCTCCTCACTGGGTTTAAAGACCTCTCCCGGGGCTAGAGACTCGGGAACCAGAGCGTTAATGGGAAATCGCCGTTCCTCGTCTTCCACTTCCAAACGGAGCAGGCGGCCTTCCCAGGTCATCTCCTGGGGTCCGGCCGCCCATATATCTTCGGCCCCGTCCACGTCGGCGTCATCGACGCGCAGCAGCACCAGTCCCAACTCCAGAGCGGATCTGGCCACCTGATAATTGGCTTCTTTGCCACGAGCCCGCCGGCTCAAGAGATCCAGCGAATTGGAATCTATGCTAAAGGTGGTGGTCAGGGTTACGGCCACGATCAAGAGGCCCAGGACCAAAATGATCACCATCGGGGGGCTCCAATCCCCGGTGTCACGTCGAACACGATCGAGTCGTTGGAATTGACGCCCCGGCCCAACCTGAGTCGAATTCGGCGGGGCGACTCGGGCGCTTCCCACTCTCTTTGCCAGGTCTCACCACCGGCCGAATAGGAGATCTCAAAAACATCGACGTTGTCGAGCAGCACCTTCCAGGGTGCCTCGGAATGCGGGTCAAGAGTGCGAAACTCCGCCCGGCGAAAGCGAAACTCTCGATAGAAAAGAGCCGGCGCCAGACCTTCATGCGCATCATCCTCAGCGCGATCGGTTCTGGGCTGAACCCGATAACCAGCCTCCACCACTCCTTTGTGAGTCCGGCCGTTGGTGGTCAAAAATCGTAAGGAGTCTTGTCCGTCAGTCTGAGTTCGGGCTCCCATCAGGCCGGGTGTGGCACCCGGGTAATAGAGAGAGCGGAGTTGATAGCGGAGTATTTCCACGGTATTGAGAAATTCGTATCGCTCCCTGGCAACCTTGCGTCCATCGGCTACATAGCGCGAAATCTGTACCAAAATGGTACTCACCAGGGCGTAGACCAGAGCGACCAGACCTAAAGTGAGCATCATTTCAGCCAGCGTAAAGCCGGGACCCCGCGACTTTTTCACTCTCGCCTGACCTTCAGCCGATAAGCAGCGAGTTGGGTCTGGCCGCGTCCACTTTTCACCGTGACCAAAACCTGCTCCACCCGGGGGTCCGCGGTCACCGGTCCGGCCTCGACTCGGTAAAAATACTGGGTAACCCCCGCGCCCTCTCCCTCATCATCGCCGCCGAAAGCACCAACGGGCACGTCCTGGGGCTCCACCTCCGTCTCGAATCCCCCTCCAGCCATGGTGGACTCCAGGGCTTCCGAGGCAAACATCAGCATCTGATGCCGGTCCAGAGAACCTGAAACCAGCGTCATTTGGCGGCCCAGGCTGTGCAGAATGACGCCAAAGCCAAGGGCGGCCATGGTCAATGCCAGCAAAACTTCTACCAGCGTAAAACCAGGTTTGGGAGAAACAGATCGGTGGCTTACCCGTTTCATTTCCTAAGCATGTCCCAACACGGGAACTTGAAACGTAGCAACGACCAAGTTGTTTTGCTGTTCTCTGATTTTGTCACGAAGTCGAATCTTCGCTGGAGTTAGTAAGGGGACTGCTGGAGGAAGGAAATCCGTAAAAAGGAATCTGTCGCCATGACTGCCAGGATTTTCACCCTTTGCCTTCTGTTTATAGCTATGCCGATTCTGGGACTTGCCGATGAGCAGGTCGATCCCGGCTGGAATCAAGAGGTCTCTGAAGCACGTAAGCGCCTTGCCGCTGTGGATGCTCGCTTTGCCTCGAGCTGGATCGCCGGCTCCTATAAGGTTCCGGAACGGGTTCCCCAGGAGTTGCTCTACAACGGCTATTCCTATGCCGAGACTCTCATCGCCCTGGCCTTTATGGGGGAAGGGGTCTCGCTGAACGAGATCCTGGAACAACGCCGCCTGCTGGGTGGGGCCCGCTGGAAAGACGTGGCCTCCACTCTAAACATAGACACCGCCGCCCTTCCTCCCGAAATCTCCCAACTCTTGTGGTTCGGTCGAAACAGCAGTCCGGCCCCGGTCATCCATTTTCTCCCCGACCCCTACCCTGGCATAACCCGGGACCTGCTTATCCCCGCTTTTGAGCCGACCGTTCCTTCCGACGTTCTGGTGAACCGTTTTCGACTCAACAACAAAGAGATCAAGGACATTCGCCGAGTCCTGGACGATCCGCTGGGGGTACCGGAGAAAGACTTGCTGCTTCCCGCCGGGCGCGGACTGGTAACCGCCGATTGGGTTCTCGCCGGTACCGTGGCTTACTTCAAGCCCTTTCCCATGGAGAGCATGCTGGCTGCTCGGCTGGGCGAAGACATCCCCTGGTCGGAAGTTTCCCTGGCCTTCGGGTTTCGGCCGGACGTGCTGACTCAGGGTGCCATGTCGGGCATCTATCCGGTTCTGGCTGGCTACGCCCCCCATACAGCCCTGATCGCCCGGAAAAGAGAGACCCACCCAACCAGCCTCCCCTTGAATTTCGACCTGGAACGCTTGACCCCGGGCGAGAAGCGTGCCTTACGTCCACTGCTGTATCACCACTATCAGGCCACCGCCGAAGAAAAGGCCGTGCTGGCCGACAAAAAATTTGAGATGGGGGAAGAAGGCCTGGCCCTGGTTCTGGCCAGGATGAGCACTCTGGATCTTTCCATCATTCTGAGCGATTACGAGAAACTTCGTTCCTGGAACGCAATTGTAAAGAAGTATGCCATCGATCTCACCGGTCACGGAGAACTCAAGGCGGTCATGGACGAAAGAGATAAGCTCCTATGAATCTCCCTGAACCACTAGCCCAGTCGGCCCGCTGGGCCCTGGTAGTGGGCCTAGCCTTTTTTTCCGCGGATGCCACGGCAGCTTTGATCGGTCGGACCTTGAGTGTCCCTCCCAAGCCCCTTCCCCAGGCGGTGGTCGAAGTGGTTCAAGAGAATATACCGGCCCAAGCTGCCCCTCCCGGATTGGTCAGCCTGCTCAAGACCACCCAGCCCGAAGCCGTGGAGGAGTCCCTCGCAGGGACCGAGGGTGGATCAGGGACCGGCATCGGGGCAGCCCCCAGCCAGGCCCCTAGCCAACTGCAACTGCGGGGAACCATGGCCGGCGGGGCCGGCTCGGGGCTTGCCATGATCGATGTCAACGGACAGACTCAAGTGATCAGCACCGGTGAGCAGGTTGGTGGCATGACTTTGACCAGTGTGTCGGCATACAACGTGACTCTGGTGGCAGCAAACGGTGGAGTGCAGGTGCTCGAGATGAATTCCGAGGGCCCCGTTTCCACCGCCCCGGCCCAGCCTGTAGCGGCGGCTGGCAATCCTGAACCACCCACCGAGCAAGAGCAGGAACCGAATGAGGAAAACAGCGGTGCCATTCTCACTCAACGAGAGCTTCGCAATATCCTCGACAACCCCAGCGAGTTCGCCGGCAAGGGCTTTCGCATGAAGCCAGTGCTCAAGGGCGGTGAAATCATCGGCATGCGGGTGAGCATCAAGAACACCAGCCATCCTCTGGCCCGACTCGGGATCCAGAACGGCGACGTGGTGAAGTCTCTCAACGGAACTCCTTTAAACGGTCCGGAAGCACTCTCCAGTATCTACCGGCTACTGAGAAACACATCGAGTTTGAGCTTTGAAGTGGACCGCGGTGGAAATACCCAGAAGGTTGAGATCACCCTGGAGGAATAGTCAGTTCCCGCTCAACGATTCTCCCAGGGAGCCCAGGAAAACTTCCTTGCGCTTGGGTATGATCCGAAAAGCATCCAGAGGTAGGCCTCTCCAAACGACTTCGGTCTTCACACCGCTATCGGACTCTTCCGCTTCGACGTTTCGGTAGGTGGCCTCATCCAGGAGGATGCTTCCGGTGGGAGCGGCGGAGGCCAGGAAGCGAGCTTTTTCTACCCCCTGGCCAAAAATATCGAACTCTCGCCGATCCGGAGTACCAAAGGTCCCCTTCAGCACTTCCGCCACCACCATGCCGGCTCCCAGCCCCAGACGATTTTCATCCAGCAGCTCTGGCTTGCTTTCGCGGACCTTCTGAAAGAAGTCTTCGATAAATTTAAAGGCCACGGGAGGCTCCACGCTCTCCTCCAAGCCGAAGATGATCTGCAGAAGCCCGCCTCTGGCCTGACCCAGAATGGCCTCCGGGCCAAGCTTGCTTTCGAGGACCTGGAGAATGTCGTTGACCGTCTGCTGGAAGGTTTCCGGTGATTCTCCCAGGTGCTTCTCGATCTCTCGGATCTCAATGAACACGTTGGCCACTATGGCTCTCTCGGCTTGCAAAAAGCCTTCGGCGGCACCTCGGCCCGAAGCGTGAAGCTGGCGCCCCCACTCCACTTTATCCAGGACCTTCAGACGTGCCATGGCCTTCTGCTCGATATCGATCAGCTTGAGCTCTCGGGCTTCCTTGACGGTCTGCTTGAGTTCCTTGACAGCAAACTCGTCTTTGCCCATGTGTTGGAGAGCCAGGGCCAGTTCCAGGCGACAGGTGACGGTGTAAAAGCCGGGCTCGCTGCTGAAGACTCTAAGACTCCGCTCCAGCAGGTTCTTGGCTTTCACGGAGTCGCCCTCGTGGCGGCAGACCAGCCCTTCCAGCATGGTGTGAATCGCCCGTTCTTGCTCGCTGTGGAGCGGCTTGATGACCTCAGCCAGCAGGTCCACGGCCTGGCGAGCCTTTCGAGTTTTCTCCTGCTCCAAAGAGCAGTAAACCAGTTGCCCCAGGGTGCGGCCCAGGTTTCGGCGATCTCCCAACTTGCGAAAGCCTTCGAACGACTCCTGAATGCAGGCCTCGGCGCGCATATAGTTGCCCAGAAGGCGTTGAATGCGGCCCACGTTTCGCAGGGCGTGGGCCCGGGCTCGCTCGGTTCCTTGAAGGCTAACGATCTGGAGGTCTTTCTCGTAGAACTCGGCGGCTTTCTCGTATCGACCTTCGGCCAGCATGATATCCCCGATACGAGCGTTGATCTCGGCCTCTTCGTTGGGGTAGCGACCCTGGCCACACTGAATCTTGGCTTCCTCGAAGTACAAGAGAGACTGGCGATAGGCCCCCAGGGCGTAAGACGCTCGACCCAGCGAAATGCAAGTTCGCAGCACCCCGAACGAGGACTCGCACTCCTGATAGCAAGTTCGAGCCTGTTTAAAAAGTTGAATCGCCTCTTCGTGATTGCCCACCACGTCGTTCAAGGAGCCCTTCCCCCGCAGACTCCGGGCCAGGGCCAGCTTGAAACCGATGTGCTCGGCCAGAGTTTGGGCTTCTCCGTAGGCCTTCTGGGCCTCCTCGAGTTGGCCGTCTCGATACGCTAGTTGGCCCTGATCATTGCACACTTCCACGGTGATGGCGATGTCTTCCACCTGAGCCGGACCCACTCGAAGGGCTTCGATCGCCTGGCCGAACACCGGCTTGGCTTCATCGAGTTCACCCAGAGCGCTCATGATCTTGCCCTGGCAGACCAGTTTCATGGCCTGGGCTCGCGCTACGAAGCGCTCATCGCTCTCCGGGATCTCCAGCCTGGAGAGCCCGGATTTGGCCTTGGAGTATTCGCGCAAAGCGAGTTGGAGCTGTATCTCTAGAAAGCCGGCCAGAGTCTCATATTCAGGGTGACGGCCCCGACTGCGAGCGCGCAGATGGCCCAGGGTGTGCATGGTGCCCTTCACGTTGTGCATCTGCAGGCGGGTGCCGGCCAGCCATACCAGGGCAGCGATCACCAACTCTTCTTCGACATCGCGACGGTTTGCTTCCCGAGAAAATCTCCGTTGAGCAGTCTCCAGGGTGCGCATGTCCGGTTCGTTCTCATTAAGAATATGTCCCACGATGGCCAGGATCGGCCTTCTGGTCAACTCTTGCATGGATAGACTGTTCCGCGAATCAAGGTTCTGACCTGTATGAAACGAGTTAATATTTTTGAAATATCCCGGACACAACCACTTAACTTCTTCGCCAAATGATGGAAACATGAGAACGCTAGAATTGAACCCAGAAGCCACAGGCGCTTCTATTAGAAAACAGTGGTATAACCACGAAAAGGATACGTCTATGACGTCCATGGAACCCACGGTAGTTCGGCTGTTCCCCTTCCAATCGGAGGGGGGCGCCCTGGCCGCCGTACAGATGGCGTTCGGACCGGTATGCGTCAGCATGAAGCTCCACAAAAGAGCTTCCGGCGGACACTTCTTATCTGTGCCTTCTCGCAAGAGCGAGGCACGCGATAAGTGGTACGAACAGGTGACCATTAACGATCCCGTCTTGATGAAGATGGCCGTGACCAAAGCCGTTGCCGAACTCGAGCGCTTAGAGCGCTTGGAAGCGGTAGCAGTCTAACAATATGGTAGGCGAGGGAAGCAATTCCCTCGCCTTTTTTTCATGTTCGGCAACCGGTGACCACCACTAACGCTGCTTGGTCCAGTAGGTGACTTTGCTATTTGCCCGCGTTGCGATGACCTTGATCCGCCCATCGGACAAGAAAGTGCCTACCCATTCGTCGGGATAGCCTTGAATCCCGTATCGAAACGAAGTGGTATCCAGCCATCGACCTTCACCGTTGTAGCGATTTCCCTTGGTGTCGACAGTTGCGACGTAGATCTTGCCGTTTTGTAGCGTGAGGTCGATGGTGGTTCCCGAGGTGGAAAACCAGCGACCCTGTAGCCTGGTGGCGTATTCGTAAGAAGTACGGGGGTCCGGTTGAGCTCCCAGCCTGCTCCAGGTCCAGCGATTTCCTTTACTGCTTTGAGCTTCGATCCGATTTTTGTCCATCACCTGAGCGACAACCGTTTCGTTTCCATAGGCTACATAGGTAAATTGATCCCACTTGCGCAACCAGCGTCCGTACCATCGCTCGGTTTGGCCGCTGACCGGCGTAACCGTGATCGTCACGCCCTGTTGGGTGGTCTGAATGCCTATGCCTGCACCACTGGAGGACTGCCACTGACCATCCAGAGTTTGCGCGAATGATGTTTTGAAAAGAAGAGTAAAAACTAGTATCCACAGAACCATTCGATGTGAAATTATTTCCAGGTATACTATGAACGTTTTAAAGTCCCTGCCTGGCCCAATAGTGCCAAAACAGAAACAGGCTCTTAGACGGCTCCTTCGAAGCCTCGACTTAATGGCCTACACAATAGAATCGTGGCTTAAAGAAGCGTACGGATACTACAAAGCGCTGGGTTTTTTCGCTCATTATCAGGGCGAGAACGGTGCCGTCATTCGGGCCCTTCATAAGGCCCTGATGGAGACCAGCAGCGAGCCGATCACCACTGATGACCTGGACACACCCGAGTTTGATCTGTTTTTTCTCTCCCTGGACCCGCTCCGCTCGCTTTACTCGGTCATGGACTTTGGAGACTTCCTGGCTCCCGGAAACGAGGCTTATGTGGCCTCCCTGGAAGCCCTGGCCAATATTAGTCGGGGAGTCTTCAAACCGAAAAATATCGAAGAGGTGTGGGACACACCGGACGGCCCCATTCGACTTCGCTTCGACTTTGAGGGAATGCCCCGGGAGCTCAAGATGGAAACCTGGGGAGGCGCCTTCGATTTTCGTATCCTGTTACAACTCAATAGCCTCCTGGCCGGTACCGAGTATCGCTTTGAGATGGCCCCCTTGGACGACATTCTGTTCGTGACTGTGCTGAAGGCCGAAGAAAAGGCTAGCCTGGAGAGGGACCGTGAACTCTCCTTTATGGTGTTGAGCCTCACTCGCACCTTTCATCCTCTGCATCGCCTGGGGCGTCCGTTGGAGTTTCCCCAAAACCCGGACGAACCGGTTTTCTACATCGGCACCCTCAATGAACACCTGGATCGCTGCGTAGGGCGGCTTAGATTTATCCTGAGGGGTGAGAACCTGGAAGGGCATCACCAGTACCTGGGTGAGAGCCATCGGGAGGATTTCACTTTCGAAGGGAAGCTGGACAAATCCACCTCCCGGGCCAGCGGCAAGCTCTCTGGGAATATCGCCGTGGGAAACGACCTGATCCCTTATGAAGGCACCTGGAACGGAGAGTGGTGCACCGGCAACCGGGTGGCCACCGGCGAGTGGCAAGGTTGGTTTGTCCGGGATCGCCCCACCGACAAAGAGGTCCCTGAAGACACCACCAGGATCTACCGGGGCCAGTGGGGGTTGCTGGAAGAAGACTTCTCTCGCTCCAAACATCATTACCTGCAGCGGATCAGGGGGTGGCTGGAGGCGGTCTGGCAGTCTCGGTCGAGTGAAGACTATCCCTGGCTAATGACTCCAGAGGACTAATACGGAAAGGTTTGACGCATCCGGCGGAAAATATATTCAATGGTGAGAGATCTTCAGTTACTTTATTCCGTGCCCAGCCTGGCTATCGATGAGTCCAAAGGACCCCCGTCCTTTGTTTTCGTGACCCACCAACTCATTCTCGATCAATTTCCCTACAAGTTTCCCGAAACCGCAGGTTTTTTCGTAACCAACGGCTGGCTAGGGGAGCCGGGTGAGTATCAACAGCGAATCCTAGTTTCCAAGCCCGATGGTTCGCCCTTGATAGACACCACCTCTCGACCTTTCACCCTGGAAGACCAGACCATACCCTATACAGCGATCACATTTTTTCAGGGCCTGGAGATCGCAGAGCCTGGATTATACTGGGTCTCGGTCTTTGAGGGCGAGGATCTGCTTCGGGAGTACCCGATGCACATACAAGGCCAGGAAGAGACCGGAGCCGATTAGTGTCTACCGGGCCGAATACGAGTTCGAACAACCTGGGGCCTCGAACCCAGCCTGCTCGAACTGTTGCCCCTGCCAAAACCCCAAGCCCGAAACCGCCACAAGAGCTGAGCATCCCCGAGACTCCTCAAACGAAAAGCTTGGATACCTTGAAGCGGGCTCAGGCCTCCAAGCTCTATGACAGCATCAAGAGCGTCCTGGACGACGAGGTGGGAGAGAAACCCCGCCAATCGGCCCCAACCAGGTCCGAAGCACCCACGAGCGAGCAAAAGGAGAATCCTCGTACCGAAGTACCTCGGGAACTTCCCGACAACGCGGATGACACCGAAAAAGTCGTGGAGCAGGCTCGGGCGAGAGCCCAGCAAACCAGCGAGCGCCAGGCCGAAACCAGGACGGCCCTCCAAGCTTTACAAGAGGCCCACGTGGACGAAGCCGAAGCCAACCACCTGGAAGATGCCGAAAGCGAAGCCGCCGAACGGGCGGCCGAAGAATTGGCCGACGACCTCGCGGATGACCAGCTCAAGATCCTACCAGACAAGGATGAAGACGGGCAGAAGCGACGCAAACAGCAGTCGCTCGAAGACGATGAGGAAGAAATCGAGGCCATTGAGGAAGTCGCCGAAACTCGGGCCGTGTCCAAACCGGTCGACACGATGATTGGCTACTCCGATAAGGCTCTGGCCGATCTTGCGCAACCACAGTTGCCGGCGCTCATCGATCCGGCCGTGCAAACGGCACAGAATCAGGTCGAGGATCCTTCCGTCCCGTTGCCTGGAGACTCGTCGTCGCCAAGCGAGAGCAAGCTAGGGGTTGAAGAGACTTCACAAGTAGAACTCGGTATCGGAACCGGTGAAGCCAACAAGACCGCGACCGGCGAGGACCCGACCGCTATTACCCTTCCGGTTCAAGGAGTCGCTCCGGTTCAGGGCGAGGAGGACAAGAAAGATGCGGAGATTGGTCTTCCAGTTGAGGACCCCCCCCCCGCTCAGGGCTTTGACGATCCGCAGCCTCCCCCAGAAGACTCCCCAGCGGATCCCCCGCCTCCCGTAGAATCGAACGAGCAAGACCTCCCACCGGAAGAACAACAGCCTCCCCAAGAAACGAGCGAGCAGCAAGAACCCCCTCCCGAGCAAGAGTATCGGGAGGAGGTTCGAGAGCGATACCAGGAAGCCGCCGAGGTGGTTGCTGAAAAAGAGCAGCAAGCCGTTCATGCCCAGCGAGAGGTCTATGAAAAGACCCTCGAAGCCGAACAGGCTTCTTCTTTCGCGGAGACCGAAAAATGGCAAGCAGAACTTGAAGTTTCCGGGGCTAAGCACGAGGTGGAGAAAGCCGAAGATGTGGCCAAGTATCTCCGACTGCAGGCGGCCGAGGCTAGCGACCCGGAAGAGGCGGCCAGACTTATGGCCCAGGCAGAGCAGACTCTGGCTGAAGCCCACATTTCGCAGGCCGATGCGGCTAAGAGTCTGGCAAACGCCAAGGTCGCCATGGCCCGGGCGAACACCTTGCAGGCCCAGAAAGCCGAGTATTTCGCGGAGACCGAAGCCACCCTGGCTTCTCTAGAGGAGGCCAGGGGAGTGGCCACGGATCTGAGCGATGCACTATCTCGCCCCTCCCAGACCTCGGCGCGCACCGTAGAGTTTGACGTTCCTGAACAGGAGCTGAAACCAGAGGCCTCCTCCGAACCGCTTCAGGGCTTGAAGCTCACGGATGGAAATTCACTGCAGTTGCCTGGTTCGGCGAAACGGTCCAGTGAATTCTCGCTGAAGCCTACCCTGGGAGGCGAGAAGGCCGAATTGGACACCAGCCCTTCTGGTCAGGCTTCAACTCTGGAACTTGGCAATGAACCACCCGGTGGCCCTGCGGCTGAATCGCCTTCGCCGGATCTTGCGGGCAAAAGTGTCGACCAGTTCGTTCACGACGCAAAAGGCGCCGAGACAAGAGCCAGGAATGCCCAACCGCAAGAACAGACTCCCCCCCCGTCGGGATCGGAGGGCGCTTCCGAAACTCGAGAAGGTAGGCACCCGGTGTCCGGCCGGACCTCTTCGGTCCAACGCCTGGAAGTAGCTCGGACCGCCCAAAGAGCAGAAACCGCTGCGGAAGCCATGGAGGGAGAAGTCGCCGAGGCTGAACGGGAGGCTGAAGAGGCCTCAAAAGCTGCCGACAAAGCGAGAGGGCTTGCATTTTCCGCCGAGCTCAATACCATCTCCGCGGCCGGAGCGGCTGATCGAAGGCGGGAAGCCGACCAGCTTGCACAGGCCGCCGAGGCGAAGAAGGACGCCAGCGAAGCCACAGCCGAGCAAAGCGAGCAACTCAAAGAGACGGCCGAGATAGCCAGGAAAGCCGAACTCGAGTCGGAGCTTGAGGAGACCCGGAATGAACGGGCGCCCGACTCCCCTAAATCCGATAAAGAACCCACCGAAAAGAGTGAGACCCGGCCGAGTGCAGGCGACGATTCGTCGGTTGAAGCGGAGGCGAAGCCGGTGGCCGGGCCTCCTAAGGTCGAAGAGCCGGTCAAAGTACCCGTCAGTTCCAGCGCCGCATTCGGCCTGGCCGTGGAGCCGCCGGAGGTGCCACCGAAGGCGGAGCCGGTGGCGGAGGTTCCCAGAGTCGAGGAGTCCACGGAGCCTGAGCCCATTCAGGCCGAGCCCGTTGCCGAGCCTATCACGCTACCGGTAGAGCCGGAGCCGCCCAAAGCGGAGCCTGTCGCAGAGGCACCTGTGACCTTGCCGGTGGAGCCGGAGCCGGTGGCCCAGGCTCCTAAGGTCGAAGAGCCGGTCAAGGTACCCGTCAGTTCCAGCGCCGCGTATAGCCTAACCGTGGAACCGCCGACGGCAGAGCCGGTGGTGGAGGCTCCCAGGGTCGAGGAGCCCGCGGAGCCTGAGCCCGTTAAGTCGGAGCCCGTGGCAGAGCCTATCACGCTACCGGTAGAGCCTGCACCCGCTAAGGCGGAACCCATCCCGGAGCCTGTCGCAGAGGTGCCCGTGACCTTGCCGGCGGAGGCGGAGCCGGTGGCCGGGCCTCCTAAGGTC
>Ga0172382_10001091_pt1 | contig 49326 bp, 53 predicted proteins | sample Leawel138RmetaG_FD_122245 | JGI IMG/M metagenome (GOLD analysis project Ga0172382, IMG submission 122245) | Leachate microbial communities from a municipal landfill in Southern Ontario, Canada - Leachate well 138R metaG | ecosystem: Engineered > Solid waste > Landfill > Unclassified | place... | reverse complement strand
TGAAATCTATAGATTTTTAATGAACAGAAGGCAGTAATTCTGATTAATTACATTAGTAAAAACAGTTAAAATAGACGGCAACAATTAAAATATGCAAAACTAAGAAAGTTTTGCACATACCTCCATTTTTATTAAATGTACCGTAAAATATGATTTTATAATAAAGAAGTGATCGCATTATATTCAAAATATACTCCAAATACAATAAGTACCATCCCCGAAATCAAAGAAATATATCTTAAACTATTTTCATTTATGATTTTTTTCCCCCAATGGAGTGACGCAGAAAGTAAAAAAGACCAAATTATAACACCAAATAATATGGATAAACTATGTAATAATGTAACAATTCTAGAATAATTTTGTATAGAAGTCCCAAGTAGTGATCCAAAAATACCTACCCACCAAATAATTGTCATAGGATTTGTGATATTTAATATGTAACCAGTAAAATATGAGTTTCTGTTCAAATAATTACTGGGCCCTTTTAAATTAATTTTTTGGTAGTATTTTTTAATACTTAGAACCCCCAAATACATCAAGACTATGCCTCCAAATACCCATATTGCCCCTTTAATTATAGGAATATGGATAAAGTTTGATAATCCCAAATAAATTAAGATAAGATAAGTGGCATCTGCAGACGCTGCCCCCAGGCTTAAAATAAATGCAGGAGAAAATCCACTATTAAGACCTCTTTTAATTGCTTCAATTGTAACAGGTCCAACTGGTGCTGCTAATGAAATCCCTAAGAGAATATTCTGGAGAATATTTGCCATATTAAAATTCAATAAACTCTAACTTATATCACTTTGGATTCTTAAAACTATATTTTCATTTTCTTGAATGCATAAGTACCTAAGAGAATCATTATGAATGCAAACATGCTTATAACAAAAAAATCAAAAGCAAGGCTGAACTGGGATATTCCAATCATGGCCCCCCTTATACCATCCACAGTATAAGTGATTGGATTAATAAAAATAAATGGTGATAGCCAAGGAGGTAAATTACTTATTGGGAATAGTGCTCCTGATAAAAAAAATAGTGGAAAAATAAGAAAACTACTGATTAATTGAAATCCTTCGGGGCTCTCCATTTGAGATCCTATAATAAGTCCAATACTTACAAGCGCAATAGTTGTAACAAACAAAAAAATAAGCGAAATAAGAATAGAAATAATATTTAGATTTAGATTAGGCATTATCCCAATTGATATGAAGACAAAACCGATACAAATTAGAATTACTATTTGAATTAAAGTATCTGTAGACCCTCCAAGCACTTTTCCGGTAAATAAAGATGTTCGCCTCAAAGGTGAAACTAATACTTCTTTCATAAAGTCAATTTTTTTGTCCCATACAATATATACCCCAAAGAATACCGATGAAAACAAGGCTGTTTGAACAAGAATGCCCGGGTAAATAAATGACTGATAATCAATTTCTTGAAATATTCCTTTGAATGAAACTGCAGATCCAAGTCCCCCACCTATGACTAAAAGCCATAGAATCGGATTCACAATTGAGGAGATAATTCTTGACCGTTCTCTTGAGAATACCTTTATTTCCCTATACCAAAGTGCATATATCCCTTTTAATTCGCTCATTTTTTTATCCTCGCATGCATAGCCTTTTCAGCCCACCCACCTTCAGGAGAATCTTCTCGCATCCCTCTCCCTGTATAATGAATAAATACATCATCCAGAGTAGGTGAACGTATTTCAGTGGACTTAACTTTTCCAACAATGCTTAAAATACCTTGGACGTGTTTATTGGCGTCTTCAACTGTTAAACATACTTCATCATCTGAAACAGCAATATTTTTTATATAATTTAGTTTTTTTAGCAATTCAATATTTAAATTATTCGCTTTTAATTTGATGATGTCCCCGCCTAGCTCTTTCTTTAAATCCTCTGGTGTTCCTAAAACAATAATTTTGCCGTAATCTATTATTGCAAGTTTATCACAAAGTTTGTCAGCTTCATCCATATAATGAGTAGTTAGGACAATAGTAATTTTCTCTTCCTTTGCTAATTTTTCTATATATGACCATATATAATCTCGTGATTGTGGATCTAGGCCTAACGTAGGCTCATCCAAAAATAAGACTTTTGGATGGTGCATAAGCCCTCTTGCTAACTCCAATCGCCTCCTCATACCTCCTGAGTACTTCTTAACTAGATCATCTTTTCTAGCAGTGAGATCAACAAGTTCAAGAACCTCTTTTATTCGATCTTCTCTTAAGTTATCAGGCATATCATAGAGCCATCCATGGAGTTTCAAATTTTCATAGCCGGTCAATATCTCATCAGAACTTGGATCTTGGAATACTATCCCAATGGATTTTCTAACTTTATCCGAATCTTTAACTATATCATATCCGTTAATAGTGGCAGTTCCGGATGTTGGGAGTTTTAATGTTGTTAACATAAGAATTGTAGTCGTTTTTCCTGCACCGTTTGGTCCAAGTAGGCCAAATATTTCACCTTCATTTATGTTTAAATTAAGATTATCGACTGCCGTCAAATTTTCAAATTTTTTTGTCAGATTATTTGTTGAAATCATTTGGACCACATAGATGGTAATTATTTTAGTTTTAAATTACTTGTTGTTTTATTATTACAGATTCCATATCTTTTAAATATAGGAAAGACAATTATATTAGGTAACTTAGATAGAAAAGAATTGAGAATTCAATACGTCTGATTTTCAATATTAAAAGTCAATAAATCCAAAATATTATGAGAAAATGTCTGTGTTACTAGATGATATCATAAGAGAAAGAAAACAGAATGCAATTAACTATGCAAATTATTTAAAAAAATTGAGGAACTTGTTAAAAAAGTGAAAGATACAGGAGAAACAAAATATCCTGAATCAATTAACTCCAAATCCTTGAGATCATTGTACGATAATTTGGATAATAATGAATCTCTTGCACTTTCTATTAATAAAAATATTTTAAAATCTAGACAAGATAATTGGAAAAGCAATGCAATAAAACAAAAGCAGATTAAAAATGCAATTAAAAAAGCATTTGCAGAAGCTGGAATTAAAGATGAATCTGAAATCGAAAGAATCTTCAACTTAGCTGTGAATCAAGATGAGTACTAATTTAAATGAGATGAGAGTTCGTGATTTGGAAGTTGATATCGTTAAGAAGAATATAAAAAACACTCATCTTGGTGTTTATCCTCCAAATGGAAGGATAAGAGTTGCAGCGCCTTTACAAACGAAAGATGAAACTATTAGGCTACTAGTTATATCGAAAATGTCTTGGATAGAAAAACAACAAGCCAAATTTAAAAAACAAGAACGCCAAACAAGAAGAAAATATGTATCTGGAGAGAGCCATTATTTTTTTTGGAAAACGGTATTTATTAAATCTATTTTTGTTAATTCAAAACCTAAAGTGGAGATTAATAAGAATTCTCATATTGGTTTATATGTTAGGGCAGGTGCCACATTAACCAAAAGAGGAGAAGTGCTTGATGAGTGGTATCGCTTGGAACTAAAGAAAAAACTACCACACATTATAGAGAAGTGGGAAAAAATTATCGGTGTGTCGGTCGAGTCTGTGAAAATTAGAAAGATGAAAACAAGAGGGGGGTCATGCAATTCTAGCTCAAAAACTATATCTCTCAATCTTGAACTTTCCAAGAAACCAATAAATTATTTAGAATATATTGTCGTACATGAGATGATTCACTTGTTGGGGTAGCCATAATGAAAAATTTGAGAGCTATTTATCTTCTTTCTTACCACTGTGGAGACAATATAAGGCGGAATTAAATCAATTTCCATTGGGCCATAATAATTGGAAATATTAATAGTCTTCTATCCTTTTATTATATTACTTATAGATTTTTATTTTACTCCGTTTAGCAGCCCAAATCAGTTAAAAAATTGAATCTCTGGCCTCTTTTTCTTTGAAAATATCTAGATATCACAGAATATATCCTAAGCGATACTATTTCAATCTTCACATTTTAGCCCCTTAAATTAGCCAAAACTCAATTAAAATTTACCCCATCACTCTATTTTTAAAATCGTTAAAATCTTAAAAAAATCGCTTTTATAACAATATATATGTTATAATATATAAGATTAAAAAATTATTGCAATTGTTATTTAACATTTTTTATGTAGTTATAGTTTAGCAATAATGATATTTAATTACTAGTATCCACTACTAATATTAATTTTAAGTTACCAGGAGTAATTATCATTACAGAAAGCTTTATATAGTATTATTAATTAACAACAATGTACAGAATTATCTAAAATGATGAAAATTAAAAGGGGGTTTAAGTATAAGAAAAATAATATCAATTTTGTTAATTAGCATATTTTTAATCTCAATTGGAGCGGTCTATGCAGCAGAAGGTGATATACTCTGGGAAAAAGAATATGATAGTACTAAATTTGACTATGCCCACGGGATTGCAGTTGACTCAAAGAACAATGTCATAGTAACAGGTAAAAGCCAAGCAGGGAATAGTGACAATTACTACTATTATACCATAAAATATGATCCTGATGGAGGTGTTTTGTGGAAAAAATGGCATGGTGATGGCACCATAAACAGAGCCTTTGCCGTAGCTACTGACGGATTTGACAATGTAATCGTGACTGGACTTAAGAAATTAGCCTCGACTACTAGATACTTCTACACGATAAAATATGATTCAAATGGAAACGTTGTCTGGACAAGGGAGTACGATAGCAGTAGTAGTGAGGACTCTGCATATGGAGTTGCGGTAGACTCAAGAAACAATGTCATAGTAACAGGTAGAGCAAATAACAACTACTATACGATAAAATACAGCCAAAGTGGAGATGTCATATGGAGAAGAGAATATGATAGCGGCGCAGTTGATGAAGCATATGGGGTCACTGTTGACTCTTATGATAACATAATTGTAACAGGTAGAGCAAATGATAACTACTACACTATAAAATATGATTCAAATGGAAACGTTATCTGGGAAAGAGATTTTGACGGAGGATCTCTTGATTATGGCCAAGGAGTTGCAGTTGACTCAAAGAACAATATAATTGTGACTGGAAAGACCGATGTCCCGGGCAAAGGATACAATTATTATACTATTAAGTACGATTCAAATGGAAACGAAATATGGAACGCTAGATATAAAGGTGGATCTACAAACAAAGCACATGGAGTTGTGGTTGACTCATATGATAATGTTATTGTGACAGGATTTAGTAGATTGCTAGGAATTGGTAACATCTACACGATAAAATACGATTCAAGCGGTAAAATAATATGGCAAATATCTAAAATAATGAATCACAAGTTTAGTATCGATAACGAAAATGAAATGAACGGAGTAGCTGTTGATTCATTAAATAACATCCTAGTCACAGGGAGCATTTACAATGGCACAAATTGGGACTACTATACAGTAAAGTATGAAGGTACCCCTCCATTAACAAAATCACTACCAAAATCACTCCCAATGCACAGTATAATAAAGATACTCAATAATAACAGATGTAAAAATCACACAGATTTAGAAGGATGCCAAGCTGGATAAAATATCATCTTAATTTTTCTCTTTTAATTTTTTTATTTAATGGCCTAATCACATCAAAAATGACATTTTATTCCATATTCAAATATATTCTTTAAAGTATATTTTTATATAATTATTGCAATAATTTAATCAACAAAATGTTAGTATTATTTAAAGCATTGTATATTGCTGTATATCCCAATAATCAAAAGACTCAAGTATTAATTGAGTATATAATTCATTTGGCAGGTTTACTAAAAGTAATTTTATTATCGGTCCTTTATTATTAGTATTACTATATTATTCATTTTAGCTAGGACTTCAATCTTAAAGTCATAATAAATATGTATCAAAGATCGACATAGTTTCAGTTCTAATAAAACTTTTATCATTATTATGTGGGGCTTTCTTAATGTTTAATGACACTCTATTTTGAGAAAATACCAACTTATTGTAATAGATCATTGATATAATTGGGATAGTATAATAATAATCTAATACAATACTTTACTCTCTATAATGAACTAAGAAAAATAAAATAAGTAATAATTGCAATAATCTTATAAAAATATATTATATATAATATAATAGTATAAAATAATTGCATTAATATTATTGCAAATATTATTCAAAACAATATACTATAAAATATAACAATGTAAATTTATTGCAATTATTACTTAGCTTTGGAAATGACATCGGATACCAATTCCCAAAAATATTCTTAATCAATCCTTCCTAGGGATCTTATCTTGATACGTTTCATATTCTTTCCAGTTCCTTCAAGTAATTTTTTAGGATCTTTAAGCTCTACCTCCCTGTAAAATCTTAGATTAACATAGCCACCTGTAGGAAAAATGTAGCATATGTCTCCTTTCTTTGAATAAACTGGCTGCTTCCACTTTAATGATTCGTTTAGGCTAGGGTCTACAGATAAAATAATGCTTCTAAGCGCTATTACAATCTCTTTTTTGTCTTCTGGTAAGTTGTTAATATATTCGCGTATTTCTTTCGAAGCTTCGGTAATAGTATCATTATTATTCTTTAAAACTTTAAAAATCCCTCTAGAATGTATTTTATACTTTAATTAAGCCATCCTATGCAGTAAAAAAACTGTTTTTGCAAAATAATAAGATTTTTAACTTCTTGAAATAATATGAATTAGAGGTAAAATAGGGCATAAAAAGCCTGTTTACCCTACCTTTTTCCTAGTATTTATGCCCTAATTTATTGCGTATAATGTATATTATACGTAGTATAGGCGATTTTCGTGTAAATTTTGCTAAAAAAGCACGATTTAGGGTCTTTTTTAGGAGTACTTAAGACTACACTAAGGCTAGTAGTAGTAAATGCCATTATAGTCACGTTTGGCATTATTCAACTATGACGTGCCCTAGTTTACTTATTTTTAGTATACCTTAAGTCTTCTTTTTACTCAAATAAGCCCGGGGTAATTAGATAAAAAAGAATTTTAGTTAATTATTTGAACGCTGCATAAAGCGGTTTCGTGGAAGATAGTATAAAAAGTACTATTAGCAGTATAACGTACTGTTTTATCAAAACTGGAGAGTAAGCTCCAATGATAAGGCCAAATGTCATCGCGCTAATTTTAATAAATGCAATATCCCAAGCGCTTAATTTTCCCGATTTCATATCTATCCAAGACATTAATCCCATAATCCCCCCATAATAACCAGGGGTAAATAACTATTTATAGTTAACTTACAAAAAAGTTGTAAATGAATTCCGATTGCATTTTCATAATTTAGGAAAATGAGAAAAAAATTTATGGTAATCTAATTTCGATAATAATCTCTAACTCAATATCAATGGGTAATTGTAATTATTATTTATTACTATATTCTATGTTATATAATTTTATATAATTATTGCAATTTATATTAATTGATATTATGTAGATATACAGTAGAGCGTTCAAGTTTATTACATATCCCGATTATTCATAAGAAAATAGATTACTTTGCAACAATAAGGTACTATCAGGAAATAATGAGTTAATAGGGTAGCTTTACTAGAAAAAAGAAACTACAAATTAAAAGTATGGCGATTGAGTTTCAATCTCAAGATCTTTAAAAAATAAAAAAGTAGCATCGCTATAATTTTTAATTTATGCAATAATTATTCTAATATATATTATAAAGAATATATATTGTTACTAAAACGATTTTTAAACTTTTCTTGAATAGCTTCAGATAATTTTTAACAAATTTTTCAAAAATATTAATTTTAGTATAGTCTAATATTAATAAAAATATTTGCAATAATTATTTATTCATATATATTAAATAATATATATTGTTGCCAAACAGAAATTTTTTAGATTTTCAGTGATTCAAAAATAGAGTGATTAAGTTTTCTTGAATAGAGTATTTTAGTTGAATAGCCCGCCCTAATTGAGTTAAAGTCCTGTATAAGTGTAGGACGGATCTTCAGTGAGAATATTGTTTTATTTAGTGAATACCCATCCCTGCACCCGCCGCATATTATTTTATATTTACAAGTTCCACACTTGCCTTCCCAGTTATCTATGTTTCTCATTTGATTAAATACGCTGTTATTTTATCTTGTTAGCTCTAAGACTGCAGAAACTAGTTATATACAAATAAGAGGTTTTTTTTTTAAAACTGAATGTGTTATGTCGTCTATAACTGAGTGAACTCCTTTAATATATGGCGGAAGGGAATAAACTTCGTTAAAAGTTGAAACAGTTTTTAAAGAATTTCTGCTGATTGCGAACCCAAAAAGCCGTAAAATGGGAATCTGTTGTCTGTAAAGGTGGGATAAAATATTACATCCCCTACCTGGCATATGATTATCTGTAGTTTCTATATTATTGATTATATGTTCTAAAATAGGGGTATTGCATTTATCGCATTTAACGCTTATTTCTTTGGTAGGGTACTCCATCAGTGGATTTATGGTAAGAGAGTATAATCCAATATCCATTAATTTATTCCTTACCATCTCTATTTATCTTTTAATTTCTAATATATGAGCCTTTCAGATCGAATAAAATCTTTTGAATATCCTGCAAATCGCTAAAGTAATCCATAAATCGTTGTCATCATCTTTTGGTAGACCATAGTATGTTTTCCAAGTTCCATCTGATCTTTGATTTTCACTTAGATATCTTAATCCTATTTTGATGTCATTATCCTCTGGGCTAAATTTAGAGTAGGGCCCCTAACATTTCAATAATCCAAGGCCATAAAGATATTTCACTTTATTTTTTTACATGGGAAGAATATACAATCAAGAGCAAGACAAAATTGGCTATTGTGAGATACAAATACACTGCAGATGCCATTTTTAGCCCACGCATTATGAATCTTTATAGTATATAAAACAATCGATTATACTCCAATTAATGGTGTAAAATCAAGTAAAGCTTTTATAATATGGAATAATTTTCTAAACAGGCGTTATATTGTCCATAGTCCTTGAAGCCAAAAATTTAGAAAAAAAATTCAGTGACTTTATAGCAGTCAATAAGATCAATTTCAAGGTAAAGGATGGAGAGGTTTTTGGATTCTTGGGGCCAAATGGGGCAGGTAAAACTACAACGATGAAGATGATCCAGTGTGTTTCTCCAAAGACAGGTGGCGACCTCAAAATATTTGGATTAGATGTCAATCAAAATCCCAAGGTAATAAAACAAGTTATGGGTGTTGTCCCACAGATGGATAATCTTGATCCAGATTTTTCTGTTCTTGGAAATCTTATTCAGTATTCAAGATACTTTGACATACCAATAGAAGAGGCGAAAAAGCGGGCAAATGAACTAATTGAGTATGTTCAACTAACAGAAAAAAAGGACAGCTCTGTTGATAAGCTATCAGGAGGGATGAAAAGAAGATTAGTATTGGCAAGGGCTATGATTAATAATCCTAAGCTTTTGATATTGGATGAACCCACCACAGGACTTGACCCCCAGGCAAGGCACCTGATTTGGGAAAAGCTAAAAGATTTTTCCTCAAAAGGAATTACGATTATAATAACAACTCACTATATGGAAGAAGCTTCTAGACTCTGCGATAGATTAGTCATAATGGATAATGGCCAAATACTTGTTGAAGGAACCCCTAAAGAGCTCATTAAAAAATATGCCGGGGATTATATTGTGGAAGCTGAAAACACTTTCGAAATAAAAACCTGCCTTGAAAAAAATAATGTCAAATATGAAGTTGCAAATGAAAGCGTTGAGATATATAACGAGAACGTCTCATATATAACTAATCTAATATTAAAAGAATGTGTCGATAGCGGGGTAAAAGCAAGACCTGCCACATTAGAAGATGTGTTTTTGAAACTAACAGGACGGAAATTGAGGGAATAGATATGTTCGGGCTCAGTTACAGATTTTTGAAGCCGTGGAGGCGAAATATCGTTACATTTGCAAAAACATGGAAACTCAACTTTATTCCTCCATTTTTGGAACCTGTACTATACCTATTGGCACTAGGATTTGGACTGGGCGGATTTATTGAAAGCGTTGATGGGGTCCCTTATGCAAAATTCATTGCTCCAGCTCTAGTCTCAATATCTGTAATGAACGCTTCATTTTTTGAGTGTACATATACTTCCTTTGTCAGAATGTATTATCTAAAGACTTTTGATGCTATGATAGCTACCCCAATTTCAATAGAAGAGGTCATTGCTGGAGAGCTTTTCTGGGGCGCAACTAGAAGCACCATATATGCAATAACAATGCTGCCAGTTCTTCTAGCATTTGGTGTGATAGAAATGCCTTCATCTCTCCTCATAATACCATTTGCATTCCTTGGCGGGCTTTTGTTTTCATGCATTGCAATGTGTTTTACCTCATTAAGTCCAACAATAGATACTCTAAGTTACCCAAGTTTTCTTTTTATTACACCAATGTTCTTGTTTAGTGGTACTTTCTTTCCAATAACTGTTTTGCCATTGACTGTTCAGTATATAGCTCTAGCCATATTACCTTTGGCACACATAGTAATAATAAATAGGGCCCTAACACTAGGCGTTTTCAGTTTTTCATTAATAACAAGTCTATTGTGGATCATTGCTGCAACAGGGATTCTATTCTTTGTTTCAATAAAACTTATGAAAAGAAGACTTATTGTATAAGTAACTCACTTAGTGTTAGCATAAATTGCCGGGGCATATTTTAAGATGACTTCCATTCTTGGGTCATCCTCAAACTGATCGGGGAAACAGAAATTAGGCGCAACTTCATATTCATATCCTTGTTTCAGTAAACCATAAGTAATAAGCTCGCAACATACGACGTTTTTATCAAGATCTATCCTGAAATATTTTCTTAAATCTTTCTTGATTAGTCTTTTTATTAAAAATAAGTTACCAGTTCTGATAAATTGTAAATAGCTATACCCAAGTCCAAGGTACATCATACAATCCTTAACAAGCTTGTCTTTATCTATGTGGTCGGGGGGTCTAACAATAAGCATTTTGTCAGTATCAAGGTATTCATTAACTTCATTAACTTGAACACCGCCAATTGTGGATTCTACACTTTTATTGTAGCCAATATATAACCTGCAGTGTGGCCATTTGGAGCCTTTAACGGTCTTACAAATAAGAACTTCAACTGGATTTTTTTTATTTTTACTCAGTATTATGTCTCCTTTTTGTAACGATGAAATGAATTTTTTTTTGGAAGATGTCACTTTCACATTACCACACAATCATTATACGTGACTCGAATTATATAATTTTAGGTTATATCTTAATCTTTTATAATTTTTACCAAACATTTTTATAGATAAAAAATAATTCAGATAGTGCTGAATTCTCATTAAAGTAGGTATACGATAAGATTCCAAATATTGAATGGAGAAAGAATAATAATAGGAATTAGGTGATCTAAATGAAAAAAATATTTACAGTATTTGTCATAATATTTTTGGCAGTATCCTCTTTTGGTATACTATCTGCCCAAAAAAATGTAGCGCTTGTTGCAAATTCTATAGACTATAATCTTAACAGCAATATAATATCAATTCTCCAAAGTCGTGGTGTGAATATTGTTTATTTCAGTAAGACAGATACAGGTTATAACTCTTACCCGTATATAATTATACTTGGAGGGCCAGATGCACCCGACCATACAGGATTCTTATCATCCCAGATTCTTCTTTCAAACGAAAAAAATAATCTAAGAGGCATTCCAGGATACCAAATTTTCTACGAAAAACGTGATCAATGGGTGGCTAGACAAAAAGTATTCGTCATAGCAGGTAGCGATAGAGATAATACTAAGTTTGCAGTTCAGAGTAATCTAGTTACATTGATAGACCGGATAGTAGAAGATGCAGGTAGCCCAGCAGTTCCATATTACGCGATTAATTCTTCCCAGTTAAAACAGATGGTTACCAGTGGTGAATCACTTTTTATAATAGATGTAAGAAGTCCTGATGAATACCGCGCAGGGCATATCCCAGGCGCAGTGAACATAACAGGAGTCGAGTTGGGATCGGTACTTTCTAGTATTCCCCGTGACAGAAAAATTATAGTTTATTGTAGTACCAGCCAGGCGGCAATAACAAATGCACAGTTTCTAGCAAACAAAGGATTTGCAAATGTCTATGCTTTAACAGACCCATATTCAGTTTATGTAAAAAGTTAAATTTATTTTTATTTTTTCAAATATTTTCTACGTGGAAGTTGATATAATTCTCTTCTAACTAATAGTTTTTTCACTTTTCTTCTTTAAATTTTAGTGAAGTAGAATTGATGCAATACCTTTTTTTACTTGGTTTTGGTCCATCGTCAAATACATGCCCTAAGTGCCCCCCGCATTTACTACACAATACTTCTGTTCGGACCGCCCCGTATGTTAAATCTTGATGTTCTTCAACTTTATCTTTATCTGACGGCGCAGTAAAACTTGGCCATCCAGTGCCTGAATTAAATTTAGAATTAGAATCAAATAATTCATTTCCACAACCTACACAAACATATTTTCCTTTCTTTTTATTGTCTACGTATTTACCTGTAAATGGTCTTTCAGTTCCTTTTTCTCTTAATACATGATATTCTTCAGGAGTTAATTTTTTCTTCCATTCTTCTTCTGTGAGTTTGAACTTATTTTTCATTGATAAATCCCTAAAGAAATAGGATATTAAATCTTATATACTTATTTAATATATGCTGTATGCTGGATGATTAATGATAAATAACAAGATTATTAGTTCTTTGATAACTGGTGCCATTCTTCGAATATTCTGTATTATGGGGTAGCGCTAAGATAAGATATGAAAACTATATTTTTTTAATTGGCATGCAGCATACCAAGAGAGTCATGGGATTATTAATGGGTCTCGCAGGCGATATTCAGATAATAAAGAGATCTAAGAATGTTCTATTTAGAGGAGCTTTACTTGGATTAATTGTATCGAGCGCAATCTTTCTTTCAACTGAATTTAGAGATATACCAATTTTTCGCTGGGATAGTTTATGGCATTATTATAGACTACGCCATAGTGAAATATGGAAAAAATATATGATCTAAGGGTTATCTGGCACACCTAAACTGGATGAACAAGATATATCTATTGTTGGCTCGGGGAATATATCACCTTTTGGGATTTTATCCATTTCTCGATTCTTTCTTTTTTCCAACTCTTCTTTTTCTAAGATACCATAAGCAACTTTTCCTATTAAAGTTAAAGGTAATTCTTTTCTAAATTCAATCTCTTCTGGACAACTCCATTTTATTAAATGTTCTTGACAGTATTCTATAAGTTCTTTTGAAAATTCTTTTGATTCATTAGCAGGGTTTTTTAATGATACAAAAGCTTTCACACTTGTCATCTTATGGGGATGAGGAATTCCTATTACACATGACAAAGCAACTGCGGGATGACTATCTAGGACGTCTTCAATTTGAGAAGGGTAAACATTCATCCCCGAAGATATTATAATTCGTTTAAGCCTTTGTTTAAAATAGATAAATCCATCTAAATCCATAGATCCAGCGTCTCCTGTGTGTAACCATTTTTTTCCGTCAGGATGAATTTTAATTATTTTTTCTGTTTCTTCAGGGCGGTCTAGATATCCTCTCATTAATGTGGGTCCACTTATACATATCTCTCCCTCTGCCCCAGGCAGGGCCTCTTCAAAAGTGTCAATTTTAACTATCTTAACCATCATGTCAGATATCGGTATTCCTACGCTTCCTTGGCGATAGGCATTTCTGGGCATAATTGCAATACCCGATACAGACTCAGTTAATCCATATCCTTCTCTCAGAACAACTTTTCCTCCAGACTTTGCAACTGCATTTTCAAATTCTAGTTTGATCTCGTGAGGTAAGCGATCTCCACCACAAAATGCACCTTTTATACAGCTGAAATCGACCTTTGAGATATTTGGATTTCTAGCAAGTGCAGCATAAAGAGTTGGAACACCACCCATGTAACCTGGTTTTTTTGTTTTTATTAAATTTAGAACAACATCTGCAGAAAATTTAGGAACTAATATACATTTAGATCCCTTAACTAAAAATGTATGTATGCACACTCCAAGCCCAAATCCATGAAATATTGGAAGAATTGAAAGAATTGAATCGTTTTCTAAAATTGGCCCTTGTGCGATTCCCTGCATAGCTAGACAGTTAAGATTATAATTTGAAAGTTCAATTCCTTTAGGAACTCCAGTAGTCCCGCCACTATAAAGTATAACTGCAAGTTCATCAGAATTTAACTTTAGTTTTTCTATTTGTGGATAATTATTTCTCATCAAGTCTTTCCACCAAGAAACTCTTGGGTCAGAAGGAACTTTCTCTATTTTTCTCCCAGATGTTAGTTTAAATCCAATCTTTTTTAGAGTTGGAAGGTAGTCTGTAATCTTTGCAAGAATAAGCTTCTCAACGGAAGTATCGACAAGTATATCTTTAAAATTACCATAAAAAGCATCAAGGGTGATGGCATATTTGCTTTTACTTAAATTAAGATAAAATTTTACTTCTTTTGGAGGAGAAAGTGGGTGAATCATGCTTGTTACGCCCCCAATCTTGTTTACTGCATAGAAACAAATAAGTGCTTGCGGGCAGTTTGGCATGCAAATAGTAATTCGATCGCCCTTTCTAAGGCCAAGAGCATAAAGGGCATTAGCAAATTTATCGATATCTCCTAAGAACTCATTGTATGTTGAAGTATTATCTAAGAAATCGTAAGCTATTCTATTTGGGTATTTTGCTGAAGCGTCGTAAATAGCTTCATACATTGTTTTTCTAGGATAATTAATTGTTTCTGGGATATAATCTTCATAATACTTTAACCATGGCTTTTTTTCATACATTATTTTCCCTCCGTTGCAATCAAATAATCCTTAATAATCTCTTCAGATGGCGGCTTTTCAAGTAGTTCAGGATTCTGCATAAAATTCTGAAATAGTTCAATAGCTTTAACAAAGTATATTCCTTCACTAATACGATCATCTAGAGTACAGCCTATTCTAACTACATCTTTTACCACTAATTCGCCATTTTCATCGACTACAGGCGCTTTGTGAATCTTACCCAGCGCCATGAAATTTGAGGTATTACCGTATTCATACAGGTGATGAAATACTGAATCAAGCCCCAAACTACCAAGATTAGTAACATAGACACTGGCATACATGGGATCATCTTTTACAATAGAGGCTGGCAAAATTCCATAATAATCAAGACCCCTCCATACCCAGACTATAAATTTTAAGATAAAATCTGGAAATTTGATAAGAAGATCTATTTCTTTTTCTTCGTGCTTTTTTTCATCTCCTCTGCCATATTCTAGAGAAGTGGCCATTCGTTGAATTACTACATCTAAAGTATCCCTTGGATCAAAAGTAACTTTAATATTAGAATACCCTGCGTCCTCATCCAACTTTTTCTTGACAATCATAGAGATTTGTATCTCATTTCTTTGAAATATTCGTCTTCCCATAACAAATCTATTCAACTGAGGCCTCATTGCAACTGTTCTAACTAAGGATGCAATGAAAATATGAAAAAACTTAACTTTCTTTTCACTTAGTCCTTCATTGACTTTTTGCATGTATTCCAAAGTTTTCTCAACTTCAAAATAATAGTCTGCGTATATCGCCGATTCGGTCCTTGTTTTCATTACGAATGGATAAATTCGCTTATAATTAGGTAATGTTCTTATTTGCTTACCATCGCATCTATCGCCAAAGGCCATAAACAATCACCAATTGTTGGTACAATATTAGGCATTTGTCGTTTATATTTATAAGTTTTCCTTTTCTGAGTTTTTATGCAAATTCGATGCTTTTGCTTTGAATACTTAGTTGTCAATTTTACTAGAGTTATAATAAGACCCCTGTAAATACAGACAGTTCCATAATTATCCTTGAAACTGACCAATGGATCTAATTTGTCAAAAAAATCTCTTATATATTGGGGAGTTGTTTTTTATACGAATCAATAACAACATATTCTATTTTATAACGTTCAAGAGTAATTTCAAACATTGATGGGCTTGTATATTTGATAAATTTGTCTATGTGAAAAATAGTAAATTTGTCTAAATGATTGTGTCATCACTGTTGAATTTTCATCCGTATCCTTTCTAAGCCAATGCCCAGCGTCATCTAGAAGGCCGAATGAAACAACACTTGTGTGTAACACAGATACAGTTGCACCAAGCTGGGGCAATACTGCTATTATCATGAAAACAATAGCTGTGTTCTTTTTCTTATCTCTAAGATATAACAATGCCAAGTAAGCTATAAGAAAATATCCGGCAAGAGGGTATCTTGCTTCTTGAACGGACCATAAAAATGCAGATAAGAACACAAATGCCCCAAATAAAAATGTTTTCTCACATTTTTTTTATACCGAGTATCGAAAGAGGCAATATGGGTATAAACGATTCAAGAAAGAATATCGGTAAAGTTCTAGTGAAAAAAGTAAAATAGCTATTTATATGATTAATGTGGGGCATAAAAATAGCTGTATGGTAGTTAAGGCAATAACGCTCCTTTATATTCGAAAATAAAGATTACCCTAGTATTTGTATGCTAAAAATTAGTAACTCATACTCTCCCTAGTCTTTTATTTATCCCTTAATTAAGTTATATATGGCAAATGAATTTGATCAAGCCTATGGATTTATAATTGAATCATGTTATTATTTGGGTAGCATGTGCTCAGTTAAAGGAGAAATTGAAGTGTGGGAAAAAAAGGAAAAAGATAGAATCTTTCTAATAGACAAAAATTCTGAAAGATTCTTATCGCGGACAAAGAAAGACGACCCAGAGTGGTATGAAAATTCAAGAGACATGCTCACTTCGCTTATAGAAAGTAATAGTAGTATGCCACCCATTTTATGTTCGTACTAGTTCTTATTTTTATATATATTTTTTTAATTAACCTATATACTCTCAAAAGGGAATATTTATAAACAAACTTAAGTTGTTTAGTTATATGACCTATAGGGCAATTATTTATAATTCTGCCACTCTCAATACCCCTAAGAATATCCTTCAGTTCCTGTTTGGTGTTATTGCATATGTTAGTTTAACTGGTGACTATGCCTTACTAAAAATAGTGCTTGGGGCCTCAGGATTATCTTTGGGCCTAGGGGCAATATATCTGTTTAACGATCTTACTGATTATGAAGATGATAAAAAGAATATGATGAAAATATCGTGGAAAGCCATAGCCAATGGAAGTATATCAATTCACACGGCTAAGTACCTTATTATTGTTTTATCTATTTTAGGAACAACTTTGTCATTTTTAGCTGGAATGAACTTTTTTGGAATATTTGTAGCAATAATAGCATTAAATATACTTTACTCTTACCCATCAATAAGGCTCAAAAATCACAAAAATACAGGCCTAATACTCATTACATGTATACAGATACTGAAATTTTCTAGTGGATGGTTCCTTTTTACAAGCAGTTTCAAAGGATTTCCCTTTCCATTTATTATTTCGTTATCAATAGGATACTCACTTCTATTCTTATACTACAAGAATAACACCACCAATGCTAGAGAAATAATTAAAGAAAACAAACTAAGGGTGTTCCCACTTTCATTATTACTAGTCGGATTTTTACTAATATCCTTCTTCATGTATGCATTTCCCGTGGTATTCGTATTAATACTAGCTATGGCAGCGCCAACAGCCTTGTTTTACAATCTATCTAAGGATTACTTAGGGACAAAGGTGAACTTCGCTTTCATGTATGCAGGGCTTATAATTATCCTATTATCATTTCTTTTGCTTTCATTCCCCACAGTTACAGCAACAAACGATACACTATTAATATATTCAAGCCAAATCAAAGAGATACTAAGGCAAGCTATTTGAAAAAGGAGATCATGCTAGTCTTCAAATGGGGTTTAACGCCAGTTTGTCTGCCATAAATAGATATTTTTCCTTCCTTTATACTTTTGAATATTGAAGCTGTTGCTTTTTTTGATTCTAGAATAAAATAAGAGGAACCAAGTTCTTCAGAAAAATGAGAATCTGACCCGGCTATTCCTGGGATATTATTAATCTTTGAATATTTTTCAGCTAGTTTATTATGGGTTGATAAAAGAGTTCTACTATTAAAAATTTCGATGGCATCAATTTTGTCATTTATGGAATCAAGGTAATCTCCAATGCCTTTTCGAAATTTATCAAAGGGGTGGGGGGCGATTATAAAGCCTTTTTTTCCGTAAGCGATAGTTTCTTCTAAAGTCATGTTCTTAGGAATTTCTTCTTCAAGATTTAGTACAATAATTTCTCCTGAAAGTGTTTTTACTTCCTGACCGATTAATACCTTTATTGAAAGATCTTTTTTTTCAGCATAATCTCTTGTTTCAATACCGCCTTTAGTAGAATTGTGATCCGTAACAGAAATGACATCAAGACCTTTAGACATTGCAGTTTCAAGAATATCTTTAGGTTTCATGTTTCCATCAGGAGAATAATAAGAATGTATATGAAAATCAAGTTTTATTTTCTTCATATCTGATCCTTCTTAAAGATATTTAAAAAATTAACTTATATCTAAGAAAATACAATCAGAAAGAGTTTTATATAATCGGTTCATTTATACTACAATGCTAAAGGTACTTGTTGTAGAAGACGAAGTTGAACTTCTTGAATTGTATAATCTAATATTAAGCAAAGACTACATAGTGTTTACTACTGAAAGTGGTAGAGAAGCTATAGAGATTTTTGATAGAGAAAATCCAGAAGTGCTAATTGTGGATATAAAACTTCCAGATGTTTCTGGAGTTGAAGTTATAAAACACGCTAAAACAAAAAATCCAAATGTTGCCATAATAGGTGTATCCGCATATCGAGAAAGATTTAAAGAAGCTATTGATGCCGGAGCTACAACAGTAATCCAAAAACCTTTCCTTGTTAAGCAGATCCATAAAGTTATACAAGACGCTCTTCATAGTAAATAGTAACTTTTTTATATACTAATTTTTTCCCTAAAACTGATTATTATGACAGAAAAAATTGCTAATCCAGGGCCATTAGGGCTTGCCGCGTTTGGATTGACCACCCTTATTTTGAATTTTGTCAATGCAGAGATTATCCCTGCTGAAAGTATAGGAATGGTTTTACCAATGGGTATATTCTATGGTGGAGCATGCCAAGTATATGCAGGTATGTGGGAAATGAAAAAAGGCAACACATTTGGTGCCACCGCATTCGCCTCATATGGTGCTTTTTGGCTTGGCCTCGCACTAATGTTCTTACTTCAATTCTCGGGTGCAATCGCACCGGTGCCAAATGCAGGACTTGCCGTATTTCTAGGCGCATGGGGCCTTTTCACAGCCTATATGACAGTCGCAACTCTAAATAAATCTAGAGCGTTACAGGTAGTATTCATATCTTTAACAATTCTTTTCTTCCTGTTAGCTATAGGACAATTTAATCACACTGTGCATACGATAGCAGGATATGAAGGTATATTTACAGCATTGGCAGCATTATATCTATCTGCAGCAGAAGTAATCAATGAAACATACGGTAGAGAAATACTACCAATTGGTCAATAAATTTATATATTATTATTTCTATTTTTTTTATAGGTGTGTTTATGGGATGTGATAGTGAACTTAAATCAAGAATTCTTACCCTTATCTACCAAAGAGGCGAGATATCTCCTGAAAAAATATCGGACATAACTAAATCTTCTATAGATGATGTTAAAGCATGTGGCAAAGAATTGAAGTCAGAAAAATTAATTGAAGAGTGTTGTGGAAAATACTCCACCCCTGGGATTGTTGATGTGAAAGCAGAGTATAATCCAGGGGACGACGGCTGTTCAGGGGCAGGATAATCGTAATAGAAAATCTTATTACGTTAAATATCTATTTTATTTTATGAATTATTATATCTTAATCCCCTCATTGATTTTAGGATCGATTTTTGGCAGTTTTATCTTAAAACGATTTAAAAAATCGAATGAATTAGTTTGGTTTATAATAATCATATTTTTTACGATAAATATTTTGCTTGCTGTTTTTGATAGATATATTACGCCAAATTATTACTTAATGGACGAAATAAAAGAATTTGTCCCAGGTCTTCTTATGGGCATATTTCTTTATCTTATTTTAACTGTTTTAGGTATCTTTAAACGCTTAAAAAGAAGCAACAATCCAAAAAACATTTAAAAAAAATGATATATTTGGGATATAGTGAATACATGTTTATTTGTGTGAACGTAAATGGCATTTACCTTGTGGATAAGAAAGGCAAGATTAATGATTTTGAAGCTTTTTCCAAAAATACAAAATCTTCAGTTAAATCACTTATAAAACTTGAAAATGGTAAAGTTCCTTTTGAATTAAAAAAAATCTTGGAAAGAAATCCAGATTCGTCTTTTTTCTCAGAGTATGAATTAAAAGACAAAAATTTATTTCATTTTATGTTTCCAAATGAAGGCGGAATATCTTTTAGGGAACACCATATTAATAATCTAGAAAAAATCCTAATTAATGAAGATGAATACCGAATAAAACAAAAATCTATTCTTCAAGAGTTAGCAAGAATAAAAGTCACAAGCATGTTAGGGGAAAAAGACAAACTTATTATTCATGCAGTATATTCGCTTAATGAATTTGATGAAACAATCAATCTATTTCTTGAACGAATTAGAGAATGGTACTCAATACATTTTCCTGAATCCGTTTCAGTAATTCCAGATAACAAGAACCTTATTGAATTTATTATTAAGATTGGTAATAAGTCCCTGTACCTAGAAAAAAAGAATTTGCTGTCTTATGAACCAACACTTGATAATGAAATAATTGAGAGATCACTTGGCGTGGAATTATCTGATGAGGACCTATCGCAAATAAAACAAATTGCAGACTTAATTGATATCTTGTATGCCAAAAAGGAAATTTTGGAAAATTACATTATAAATCTGGTGAATGAAGTTGCACCAAATACCTCTGTCGTTGCAACTCCAATTATTGCTGCAAAACTTATATCCCATGCTGGCGGTCTTAAAAATCTATCAGGTAAACCCTCTTCAACTATACAGTTGATGGGCGCTGAAAAGGCTCTTTTCAGGCATTTAAAGACTGGTGCAGACCCACCTAAATATGGTATAATACTTCAAATCCCCGAGATTAGTAAAGCTCCATGGTGGCAAAAAGGAAAAATTGCAAGAACTCTTGCATCAAAAATAGCCATTGCTACTAGAGTTGACAATGCAAGCGGGGAATTTATCGGAGATGTACTTAGAGATGATTTGTTGAAAAGGATATCAGAAATTGAAAGAAAGTATCCCAATGCACCGCCTAAAAAAGAAAAGCAAATAACGAGGAAGTTTGATAGCAGACCCCAAAAGAAATTTGACAAATCCAAATTTAAAAAAGGAAAATTTTAAATCTTCTTCCCCTAATCATCTTTTATGCAAATAAAGATTAAAACTGATAAATTTGAGTTCAAAGCGATATTAGACGAATCAGAAACAGCAAAAGCAATTTATGAGTCACTTCCACTAAAAGCCAAGGGATTTAGATGGGGGGGAGAAATATATTTCTCAATTCCCGTTCATGTTGAATACGAAAATCCAAAAGAAATTGTAAATAAAGGCGATCTGGCGTTCTGGCCACATGGAGATGCATTTTGCATATTCTTTGGAAAAACTCCTGCATCTCTAGAAAAGGAGATTAGGCCTGCAAGCGCAGTTAATATTTTCGGAAAAATTGATGGCTCTTTAGATAATCTAAATCTTGTAAAAGACGGGGAAACTATCCTAGTAGAACGAGATTAAATGAAAATAATCCACAGAGAACTTGACAAAGGAATATTGAAGATACGGGTAGACAATGCGGACGATCTTTGGCATCTATCTCACATAATAGAAAATGGGGACCTACTATTCGGTAAGACATATCGTAAAGAGATGAAAAAAGGCGACAAACTAAGAAGTGAAAAACTTGAAAGAATTCCAGTAAAACTAGAGATAAGGGTTGAAAAAGTCGAGTTCTCAAAAGACGTGATGAGGCTTAGAGCAACTGGGATAATAACGCAAGGAGAAGAAGCTGGCAGTTATCACACCTTTAATATAGAAGAAGACTCAACATTGACAATTACAAAAAAATGGAAAAATCACCAGTTAGAAAGACTAGAGAGGGCGATAAAGGATACATTAACCCCGAAAGTTTTGATTGTATGTATAGAAGAAGGAGATGCAGACTTTGGCGTTATTACTCAATATGGGGTAGATTTTCCGGTTTCAGTTTCTAAAAGCATAGCCGGAAAACATGAAATATCCTCTAGGGACAAAGACAAACGTGAATTCTTTGCAGAAACTTCCTCTAAGATCCTAGAGATACTACAAAAATACAATCTAAAGACTGTTATTGTAGCGGGACCTGGATTTTACAAGGATGAGTTCATGAATTTTGTTAAAGAGTACAAATCTGAAATTATAAATAATATAATAACAGAAAATGTGTCGACCGGTGGCAGAGCCGGAATTTATGAATGTGTCAGAAGAGGCATATTAGAAAAGGCCCAAAAAGATCTTAGGATATCTCTTGAAACTAGCGCAGTTGAAAGATTATTCAAAGGAATAATAAAAAATGAAGGCGTTTATGGAATAAAAGCCATTGAAAAAGCATTGGAATACGGGGCAGTAAATGAACTTCTCATAGTTGACCAATTTCTTAGAAAAACTGAATTTGAAGAAATAACTGAAAAATCCAGAGAGCAACGAGCTTTAATACATGTCATTTCAAGTGAACATGACGCAGGAAAAAAGTTAGAGGGTATCGGTGGAATCGGAGCTATTTTGAGATTTAAGATTGATGAGCTCTAAATAAATAAAGTAAGAAAATACAAGGCAATAAAATTAGTAATACTCTTGATACTATTAAAATAGGCGGATAAGGGATTAGAGAAATAAAGACAAAGAGAGTGCTGAATATCACTAAAGATTTTCCACTATTTGATGGCCTTATAATTTTAAAATTTGAGATAAAGAGAGCAGATGTCACGATTAATAGTGTTGAGTATAAGTAAAAAGGAATTTCTGCTAGAAACAACAAAGTAACAAAGATAGCTCCTAGAGTAATAGGAAGGCCAAAATATTCTTGAGAATTTAATGCATTGAATCTTGAAAGTCTTAATAATCCAGATATGACATATATTGCTCCTATCGATAAACTCAATATGCCATTGTCCCCATAGCTAATAAAAATTAAGGATGGCACAATACCAAATGATATTATATCGGACAACGAATCAAGAGTTTTACCAAACTCAGCACAATTGTTCTTTCTCCTAGCTAAGAATCCATCAAAACTATCAAAAAAGATACACAAAAAAACAATCCTAGAAGCAAGCAAGATATTCCCAATTAGTATATGATATATGGCCAAAAAACCCAAAATTCCATTGGTGATTGTAAAAATATCTGGCAAAGAAACAAAAGCTGCAATCCAGGGTCTATTCATGATATCATTTTCAGTCAAATTTCACACGGATATCTTCTTTTATCGTGTTTAATACAAGTGAAGTATTAGTTTTATCGACGTTCTCAAAAGTTTGAAGCTCTTTTACAAAATTATTAAGTTGGCCTCTATTTTTGAATCGGGCGATAATGACGGCATCATAATTTCCCGTTACATTGTAAATAGAAACTATGTTATTGAATTTATCAAGAAGGGAAGCAACGTCCTGTAGTTTGCCCCTCTTTATTGTGACATTAATAACTGCAATAAAGTCATAGCCGGCCTTTGATGGATCTACAACTGGGATATACCCTTTAATAATCCCGTCTTCTTCCATCTTTTTAATTCTGTGTGATATTGTTCCTACTGCAATGTTAAGATTTTTTGATAATTCTCTAAAAGAAAGCCTTGAGTCTTTATTGAGTTCAGATATTATCTTTTTATCAAGTTCGTCCATAGCCCCACCGAATTTCTTACCCAGAATTAATATAAAAGCTTTTACTAAAAGGCTAGAAAGAAAATATTAAATAAAATTAAAAATTAAATTTTATAAGTTATAGAAATTGTAGCACTTATCTCTACATCTTCTGGTGGGATGCCTGTGGTTGATTCCTTAACTGCTGAAAAGACTCTGTTATATGGGACTACGTTGTATGAAGATTCACTCATGTAAGAAATCTTTCCAAGTTTAAAGTTTCCTGCTTCTGCCATAGCGTTTGCTTTAACTTGAGCTATTTTAACTGCTTCTTTAATAATTTTTACTTTGACTTCTTCCATTTTTGCATCGCTTAAACCAAATTCAATGTTGTTTATTCTGTTAGCGCCAGCTTTTATGGATGCGTCTACTACGTTTCCAACTTTGGTTATATCTGTAGTTACTACTTTTAAACCATAAACGGCTCTGTAACCTAACAAAGCAGGTTCTTTGTTAGTGGGATAATAATATTCAGGGTAGATACTAAATGTATCCGTCTGAATTTTGTCAGAAGGTATGCCTTCCTTTACCAAAGCTTGAATTACTTGGGCTAATATTCTTGAAGCTTCTTGTTGTGATAGCAGAGCCGTATCATTTCTTGTCTCAATATATACATATACTGTAGCTTGATCTGGCGCTTCTTTCAATACTGCAGTTCCAGTTACTTGCAACTGGTCATATTGCCCTTGTGATGCGGGCTTTAATACTGCAACAGTTACCAATCCTAGTGCTAGGATAATTGCTACGATACCATAGATTAGTTCTCTTTCCATGTATATCGCCTCCAATAGATAGGTCTTAAGAAACTATATAAGGATTATTATAAGGTTTAATATATCTTGAAGTTATATTTAACTTTGATTAAAGATATTTTTTAAGAAAATTTTGAAGTGACAATAATCTTTGAAGGGAAGAATGGTCTTCACCCAATTCTAATTTGAATCTTTCGAATACTTTTTCAAATGTTACCTTCTCACCATTGATAAAAAAGTTATCCGCATGACAAACTATTTTCTCTTCTATTGTTTCGGGCATGTAATTTCGAGGAGGCAATTCAAAGCTTTCTGCATCTTTTTTATCTATACCTGAACCAATATGTCTCTCACATATTAATGCAATTTTTTCATCTATGCCCATATCTCTTAAGATATCTGCCCCTACAACCCCATGATGGATTCCATTAGTCTTAGATCTACCAATGTCATGTAAAAGTCCACCAATTTGAACTAGATCTAAATCAAGTTCAAAATCTTTTGATGCTTTTTGAGCTATCTCTCCAGCATACTTAGAAACATTAATGCAATGTTCTATTACATTTTCAGAACAGTCCTCGGCTCGTAATAATAATATTGCTTCTTCTTTGGATATCATGATGATCGTTAACTGTCTTCAATTTTTTTGAATTTTCCCAACGCTTCTTCAAGTTCTTTTATCATTTCAGAGTTATCAAAGAAATCTAATTTTTCTCCACAGATATTACATTTAAAATTAAGTTGCTCTGCAACGTCAAACGGGACCTTGGAACAGCTATTCTTACAAGCAAAAAACATATTATCTTTTTCATATTCTAATAATTCTTGAAGATGCTCAGCATAGTCCTTCTCTCTTTTGTCGATTACATCTGGCGCCTTTGAAAGGTCCATCTTCCAATAATAAATGTACCAACCTGTTTCTTTATCTTTTATTCTTCTGTAAGTAGCTAGCCTATTGTCATATAGCTTATACAGCGCCCTTCTTACATTATTTATTCTTAAATGGGTGATTTTTGATATTTCCTCATCAGTTGCTTCTTTCTCGTAGATTATATTTGCAACTTCCACTCCTTCTTCACCCAATAACTCTTCAAGAAAATCAAATAGCAGTCTCTGATCTAATTCCATGATATCCCTTCAATTGAAAAATTTAAAGCAATATTTAAATACGTCGTTTTTTTATATAAATGTTTGCTTCTATTAAGGCTTTGATTAAGAGAAAGAGAGATATATTTAAACTTTTCGGCAAAGATAAAATTAATATTCAGGATACATATTTTTAATATGAATTGATTCTTTTTATTGATTGATTTTATCCAAATGATTCAATGTAATAATAATTTAGATAGATTTTTAAGTAATTTTTCAATCAATTTTTCATGCTAGGGACAATTGTTAATGTCATCGCAATTATCCTAGGGAGTATATTGGGTATTTTAATTAAATCACGGCTCCCTGAACGGGTAAATAAGATTATCTTTCAAGTTATAGGTTTATTTACAATTACATTAGGACTTACTATGGCCATTAAGACAAATAATTTTTTAATAGTTGCATTTAGCCTAATCATTGGATCTGTAATTGGTGAAATTATCGATATTGAAAATTATTTAGAGAGATTAAGTGATAAATTAAAAAATACGCTTAAGAATTCAAGTGATAAGTTCTCTGAGGGGTTTGTTACAGCTACACTGATATATTGCATTGGCCCAATGGCTATACTTGGATCTATAGAAGAAGGTCTTGGTAATTCTCCAAACTTATTGTTTGCAAAGTCTGTATTAGATGGAGTCGCATCTATCGCCTTATCTTCTGCACTAGGAATTGGGGTTATGTTTTCAGTTATCCCGCTTTTACTTTACCAAGGAGGTCTTACCTTATTTGCTAATTATGTAAGCAATTACTTAGGTGATGCTCTTATCTTTGAACTAAGTGCAGTCGGTGGAATATTACTTTTAGGCCTTGGAATGAATATTGCTGAGATTAAAAAATTTAAAGTAGTAAATATGCTACCGAGCCTTTTAGTAGTTGTTATGTTAAGTTATTTTTTTTTATAGGCATCTATGCAAAAGAATAAAAATGAACTATTAGTTTTATTGATTGTGATAAAATGAAAACACCAATAATTCTTGTTAACTTTAAGATTTACAATGAAATATCTGGGGCTAGAGGTCTTGAACTTGCAAAGATATGCGAGGATGTTTCTAGTAAAACAGGTGTAAATATCTCTATTGCCCCGCAAATTATTGATTTGTCTTACATCTCCGAAAAAGTTTCTATACCTATCTTTTCACAGCATGCAGACGATATCAAACCAGGAAGTGGAACTGGGAAAACAACTCTTGAAGGTATCAAAGTTGCTAAAGCCGTTGGAACTCTCATTAACCATTCTGAGAATAGACTGAAAATAGCAGATATTGATTCAATTGTGAATAGGTGCAGAGAATTAGAACTTATATCTGTAGTTTGCACGAATAATATATCTGTAAGTAAGGCAGTCGCTATGTTTAATCCCACTTTTATTGCAGTTGAGCCCCCAGAATTAATCGGTGGAGACATATCTGTCACTGATGCGGATCCGGGTATTGTTAAAAACACTGTCAAGGCAATTAGAGATATAGCCCCTGATGTGAAAGTCCTATGTGGAGCCGGTGTAAAAAATGGAAAAGATGTTAAAAAAGCCATTGAATTAGGGGCGGAAGGAGTTCTCCTAGCTTCGGGCGTTACTAAGGCAAAAAATCCCCGCGAGGTATTGGAGGATCTTGCTAAAGGTGTAATGAAATGAATATTATAGAAATAAAAAACTTAACAAAAAAATACGACGAAAAATCGGCCGTTGGTAATACCTCATTTGAGGAAATCAAAGGGAGAATATCTGGATTTTTGAAAGAGGGCCGATTTTTAACATAATAGTCATTTATTTGGTGTGTGTTTTTACTACTACGGTATCAGTATATCTGTTTTCAAAAGAAAAATAAATATTTTATAAAATATTTTTTGCTATTTCTAAAGATTTCATTGTTAGTTTCAACGTACTGTCTAGGTCATTTAAATCCACTATTTCCACGGTAGAATGGATATATTTTGAAGGGATTGAAATAACTGCAGTTGGTATGCCTTCCTTTGTTATATGAACAGCTGCCCCGTCGGTACTCCCGCTTGAGATGTGGGCCTGGTATTGTATTCCGGATTCCTTTGCAGCTTTCAGCAATATTTCTTTTACTTTTTCACTTAAAATAAATCCCCGATCCATTAGGTCAATAGAAGGCCCTTTTCCGATACTTATTGTAACTTTGTCAGCTTCTGTTTTTGGAATTGGCCCGGCGATCGTTGAATCAATAATTATAGCAAAATCACTGTCAATTCCGAAAGCAGCGGTTTTTGCCCCCCTTAAACCAACTTCCTCCTGAGTGGTAAAAACTCCGTACAAAGTATAATCCTGTTTTTTTATTTTTTTAAGAATTTCAATTAGTACTGCACATCCTGCCCTATTATCAAAAGATTTACAGCTTACGATATTTTCTTTCCCAAGTTCTGAAAATGAAATATCCCTAGTAATTGAGTCACCAGGTTTAATCCCAAGTAGTTCGACTTCTTCTTTTGTGCTCAGTCCAACGTCTATCCGTAGGTCTTCTAACTTTAATGCCTTATCTTTTTCTTCTTGTGATGTAATATGAGGGGGCTTAAGTCCTATTACCCCAGTGATATCTTTTTTTGAAGAATGAATTTTTACTCGCTGTGACCCAAGACTTCTTGGATCAAATCCACCTATCGTCTCAAATGAGATAAAGCCCCTATCGTCAATATATTTTACCATGAAACCTATTTCATCCATATGCGCTGCAATCATGACTTTAAATTTACCTGGGCCCTTTTTTGTTGTAATTAAATTTCCCATAGAATCTTCTTTTATATCGTCAACAACATTTTTTATTTCATCAATAATTATTTGCTTTATTGTGTTTTCATGGCCTGAAACTCCTGGCGCCTCAGATAGTTTCTTTAATAATTCTTTCAAATTAATCACTTCCTAATTAGATTTTAATTGATCCAGATATAAAAATATCCCTACTTTCTCAAAATTCAGATAATCTACATTAAAGATATAAAACATGTATGATTATTTTTTTCATGTCTGATGTTGATATTATTAAATTTATTGAAAGCAAGAAGAACTTTATTGAAAATACTATAGAGAGATACATTCCAAAAGATATGAACAGTAAGAACTTCAAATCAAAATCTAGGTTTGATATTGACTTTAAAGCTTTGGATTATGGCATATCGAAACCACTCTGGGACTTTCTTGGGTATGGTGGAAAAAGATGGCGACCCGTTCTTTTTCTTTTAATATCTAAGGCCCTTGACGCAGACATGAAAAAGATAAGTGATTTTTTAGTAATACCTGAAATTGCACACAATGGCACCATTGTCATCGATGATATTGAAGATAGTGCTGAACTAAGAAGAGGAAAGCCGGCTCTACACAAAGTTTACGGAGAAGATATAGCTATAAATTGTGGAAATGCAATGTATTTTTTGCCACTACAGGTGGTAGATGATCATAAAGATAAAATAGATATAGAGATACTCCATAAAATATACTCAATCTATCTAGAAGAAATGAGGAATCTTCACTATGGTCAGGCTTTAGACATAACATGGCACAAGGGCATTCTAAAAAAAGAGCCTAGTGTTAATGAATATCTACAAATGACAGCTTTTAAGACTGGAACCCTAGCCAGAATGGCCGCGAGAATGGCAGTAGCTCTTTCAGAAAAAGACGAAATAATAGAAGCTAAGTTTGGGCGATTTGCTGAGAGTATTGGTATAGCATTTCAGATCCAAGATGACCTATTAGATTTAACAACAACTGACAAAGAGAGAGAAGCTTTTGGAAAATCTTACGGTAACGACATAAGTGAAGGTAAGAGAAGCCTAGCAGTCATTTATTCATTATTATCTCTAGACAAAACAAAAAGGGACAGATTGATTAAAATTTTGAATTCACACACAAAAGAAAAGAAACTTATTGATGAAGCAATCAATCTTATAAAAGAAACAGGGGCTATTGAGCTATCAAGAGATACTGCAAACAAAATGGTAATTGAATCATGGAACGAGATAAATAGGGAACTTAAAGAAAGTGAAGCTAAGCTATACTTGAAAGCATTTTCTGAGTTTTTGATAAAAAGAAAAATTTAATTAGCCGTATATCTGGCCTAATTTTTCATATTTTCTCTTGTCGTATTCTCTTCTTACTTCTTCGGGTAAACTTGGAGATACCTGTTTTAATGCAGCCATGAATTGCTCTTTTGTAACTATCTTAGATGTGATATCCTCTCTTAATGCGGCCATAGCAGCCTCTCTGCAAATAGCTTCTATATCTGCCCCAGAATAATCATCTGTAAGCTTAGCAAGCTCATCCAAATTCACATCTTTTTCTAAAGGCATTTTGCTAGTATGGATTTCAAATATTTTTTTACGTGCCTTTATATCTGGTGCATGAACTAGTATTATCTTATCAAATCTACCAGGCCGCAATAAACCTGGATCGACCATATCTGGTCTGTTTGTAGCACCTATAACAACTACTTGACTCAATTCTTCTAATCCATCTAATTCGGTAAGAAGTTGATTTACTAGCCTTTCTGAAACTCTTGTGCCCTCCTCACCCCCTCTTCTGGGTGCAATCGCATCAATTTCATCAAAAAATATCACAGTTGGTGCTGCCTGCCTTGCTTTTCTAAATATTTCTCTCATCGTCTTTTCGCTTTCTCCAACCCATTTACTCAAAATTTCTGGACCTTTAATCGAAATAAAGTTAGCTTCAGACCCCCCGGCGACTGCTTTTGCAAGAAGGGTTTTCCCACATCCAGGGGGGCCATAGAGAAAAATACCTTTTGGGGGCCTTATCCCCATGCCCGTGAAGGCTTCAGGTTGTTTTATTGGCCATTCTATAGCTTCCATTAATTCTCTCTTTATTTCATCTAATCCCCCAACGTTATCCCACCCAACATTAGGAGTTACAACCATTACCTCTCTCATCGCTGATGGTTCTATCTTCTTTAATGCACTTTCAAAATCATCTTTTGTAACTTTAATCTTCTCAAGCAGTTCTTGCGACACTCTTGTATCGCCTAAATTAAAGTCAGGTAATAATCTTCTAAGTGATGCCATTGCAGCTTCTTTACACAAAGCCTCTAGATCTGCGCCTACAAAACCATGAGTCTTAGATGCGAGAGTATTCAAATCAACATCATCTGTTAAAGGCATAGCCCTTGTATGAATTTGAAGAACTTCCTTCCGTCCACCCTTATCAGGAACGCCAATCTCAATTTCTCTATCAAATCTGCCAGGTCTTCTTAGAGCTTCATCGATAGCATTTATCCTGTTTGTTGCGGCAATAACAATAACTTTTTCTCTAGACTTTAAACCGTCCATCAAAGCAAGTAACTGCGCAACAACTCGTCTCTCAACTTCTCCCGTCACTTCACTTCTCTTGGGGGCAATAGCATCAATTTCATCAATAAAAATAATTGCCGGGGCATTTGTCTCCGCATCTTTGAACATATTTCGCAGATTTTCTTCAGACTGCCCGTAAAACTTACTCATTATTTCGGGCCCGTTTATTGATTTAAAGTGGGCGTGTGATTCCGAGGATACGGCTTTAGCAATCAGAGTTTTTCCGGTGCCCGGAGGTCCATAAAGAAGAACTCCTTTTGGTGGTGAAATACCGAGTCTATCAAAAATTTCTGGGTGCTTCAAAGGCAATTCTATAATCTCTCTAACAACTTGAATCTTATCTTTGAGCCCGCCGACATCTTCATATGTTATTCCTGATATCTCATTTTCTTCAGATTCACTATATTGTGTTCTAACTTCTATCTCTGTTCCACTGGACACTCTAACTATACCTTGTGGGCTAGTTGAAACAATAATAAATCTCATTTCGCCTAATGAAAAGGGGGTCATTTCTAATAGATTTCCAATCATTTTATCAAAAAGCGGATCTCCAGTTTCTTTCATTCTTGATTGGCTGTTTACACTAATTATATCTCCCTTTACTAAAGCCCTTCCTAAAATATTTCTTTGGAGAATATTCCCAGGGATGAGCATTTGGGCTCCTTTTTGGGCTGGGGCCAGAACAACTCTGCCTGCTTCATTTGTATCTATTTTGGTTACTTCAACATACTCTCCCATACTTGCTTTTGCATTTCTTCTAATCAGCCCATCCATTCGTATAATAGCAAGATCTTTATCATCAGGATATGAATCAACAACTATAGCGGCTGTCTTACGTTTTCCAAAAATTTCGACTATGTCACCTCTTTTGATGCCAATCATGCCCTGGTATCTTTTATCAATTCTAACTATTCCTCTCCCCACATCCTGTTGACTTGCACTTGCAACTTTGAGTTTGACTATTTCAGATTCACCCAGTTCCACATAATCCCTCTTTTTTGATTAATCATATTCTATTAAAAATGTATTGGTATTAAGTCAAAAATTTTAGTATATTGCCTTTTACATTGAAAGGCGATAGTTTTATAAATTTACCGAAAGTTGAAATTTTACAAATGTTATAGTGGTTATCATGAAAAACATATATATTTCTCCGAAAGTTATCAAACAAGGTGAATTTGAACTTGTAGAAAGAAAAGGTGTTGGGCATCCTGATTCTGTTGCAGATGGAATAGCTCAAAAAGTAAGTAATGAATTGTCAAAATACTATATCAAAAAATTTGGCACAATAATGCATCACAATACAGATCAGGTAGAAGTCATCGGTGGGCAGGCAATCTCAAAGTTTTCTGGTGGAGAAATAATAGAAGATCCAGTAATTATTCTTTCAGGTAGAGCAACTCAAAGAGTGGGAGATGAACTAGTTCCCATTCATGAAATTGCAAAAGAAGCTACTGAAAAATTTATCCAAGGATTATTCAGAGGCGAAATGAAAGTAGCAATTGAATCCTTTATGGGGGAAGGGTCTTCTGATTTAAAAGATGTTTTTGGTAGAAAAAATTCAATCCCCCTATCAAATGATACTTCTTTTGGTGTTTCTTTTTATCCATTCACAAAAGTTGAACAACTAGTCTATGATATAGAATACTTCCTTAATTCCGATAAACTCACCAAACAATACCCTGCTATTGGAAGAGACATAAAAGTAATGGGTGCAAGAATTAGAGATAATACAACAATCACTGTTGCTTTAGCCACTGTTGATAAATATGTTGAGAACATCAAGGAATACATTACTTTTAAAGAACAAATTACAGAGATATTAAAAGATAAATTTGGAAGCTGTGATATACATTACTATGTTAACACGGCTGATGATGTAGAAAGAGGAAGTGCGTTTCTCACAGTAACAGGTTCTTCAATGGAAAATGGAGACGATGGCTCGGTAGGAAGAGGTAACAGAGTAAATGGACTCATCACACCTTATAAACCAATGTCAATGGAAGCTGCAGCAGGAAAGAATCCAGTAAATCATGTAGGGAAGCTATACAATGTTTTATCCTTATATATCGCAAGAGACATATACAGCAACACTAACTCAGGTGAAACTCAAGTCAGAATCCTAAGCCAGATAGGAAAACCAATTAATGAGCCACTTGTCTGTGATATATCAACAGAGAATGAACTTTCAAAAGAAGACCAAAAGGAAGTTCAGAAAATAGCATCCAATTGGTTGGACAATATCAGACAAGTCACAGAAGATATTATTAACGAAAAAGTTAATCTTTTCTAAATATTTTTTTATTTATATTTCTTTGTATATACTATTATAGTATATAAATTTAACCAATAGTGGGAATAGGACCGAAGTTAATCAAAATTCTCTAAAGATAATCAATTATATGCCTCTTTTATGTGGCATTTTTTGAGGATATTTCTATCCCAACGGGGCAGTGATCTGAACCAAATACATCATTAAGGATAAACGCTGACTTTAATGATTCAATTAGATTACTACTAATAAAAAAATAGTCGATTCTCCACCCAACATTTCTATCTCTTGCCTTGCTCTTATAATCCCACCAACTGTAATTTGTGGGATCTTTATTGAAATGGCGAAAAGTATCAATAAACCCTGCATCAATAAATTTGCTAATCCATGCTCTTTCTTCTGCTAAGAATCCAGAAATCTTTTCATTTTCTTTTGGTCTTGCAATATCTATCTCTTTGTGTGCGGTATTTACATCTCCACATATTATTAGCTTTTTACCCTTTTTTAGCAGATTACTAACATGACCTAAAAACATATCGTAAAAATCCATTTTATATCGTAATCTTTCACTTGACATTTTTCCATTAGGAAAATAGATATTAAATAGAATAAAGTCAGGGTATTCAATAATCAATGCCCTTCCCTCGGCGTCAAATTCTTCATGCCTAAAATTTCTCTCTACGGATAAAGGTTTTTCTTTTGTGTAAATGCATACACCGCTGTAACCCTTTCTTTCAGGAGATGAAAAATAAGAATAATAACCCGGTATCTCTTTTAATTCTTTAGGGATGTCTTCCTCTCTGGCTTTTGTCTCCTGTATGCACAATATATCTGGATTATCCTTCTCAATGAATTCCAAGAATCCTTTTTTAGCGATTGCACGTATCCCATTAACATTCCATGATAGTATCCTAAAATTTTTCATTGAATCACCTAATCGAAATCAGCATAGATTTCCCCAAAGTTAATTCCAGTGTTAAGGGGGGTTTTCTCAGATTCAAATCTTAAAGACCATCTCGCCTTGTGCAATTCTGGGCTTGCACTACCATTTTTTATCGCTTCATGTGATTCTATAAAAGCTGAGATTTTATCGATTGCTTTTACTAGCTTGCCGTCTCTAGGATTAAATTTGTCGATATTATACTTGAAATCAATATCATCAGGAATTACTTTAGTCTTCCCATTTAGATTAATTATATTATAAAATTCATTTTCGGTATACATCCTTATTTCATTATGCCATTCTCGCGGGATTAGGGGGTAAATTTTTTCTTCCATCTGCTCTTTTTCATAGCCTTTGATTAGTTCCTCTAATCCCTCAACTGATCTCTTCAAAGGTGAGTGTATATCTTTTGTAAGGACCTCAGGTAAATCATGAAACAGGCCTGTAAAATAATTGTTAACTCTTCTCTTTTCACATGCCCCAATTTCTAACGAGAATAAGTACGAGAGAATAGCAACATACATCATATGCCCCAATACTGAAGTCTTAGGAACTCTGTGTACATGCGCCCATCTTGACTGAAATCTGAGCTGACCTGAAAATCCTATAAATCTTCCAAATTTTGTATATGCTCCTGCTTTTATACCTTCAAGATCATAATATCTATTCTGTTTCTGTTGAAGGTCTCGCTCAATAGTTATCATTTCATAATCATGGACATTTAATTGCTTTATTATGTCAAACTCCCACCTAGTTGCATAAAAATGTGCTGCACTGAGGATTCTTTTGTTTAGAGTATTATCACTCTCTTTGAAATAATCTCTAAATTTATTTGAGAATTCTTCACCTAGTGGGCTAATAACAGATTCCAGTTCTTTGTAAACCCATTGATTCATTTTTCTGTACTTATCTTCGTCTTTTTTAAACTCGTATAGGATAGTGGGTTTTAAGTCAGTAATGACAATTCTTTGTAAAAGTTCAAATATACCGCCTTCTATGATCTCAATCCAGTTGAAATCACTTTTATTTTCTTCAAATTTGCCTAATATATAAGCAATTATCATCTTATGTCCTTGTTTGTCAAGCTCTACAAGGTCTAAAGGCCTTATTCTATCGTTCCACCTTTGCATATATGCTGCATCAAAAATTCTTAACAGTAAAGATTTTCGTATCATTAAATCACGACTAATTGACAAATATTACTTGTAATACATCGTCAATTTTATATAATTTATTTGAAAGGATCTCCGAATCTTTGTCACTTAGTTTTCCTTTCTTTTTTAGAGTGCATAATTTTTTAACAATTGCATTAATTGAATCAAAGGCCTTTTTGACATCTAGATCATTTCCCATATGCATCTCAAAAGATTTGGACAATTCATCTAATAGTATATGGACATTCGGAGAAGACTCCTTAGAATTATTTTTCGTTAATAGATAATTAGTCATATTTACAAAGTCATTAAGTTTTTTTGAACTCCTCTTAATTTTATTAAACGTGAAATTCATTCTTTTGCGATATTGAGAATAAATTAGGAAAAATCTAATATCTCTTGTGCAATAGCCTTTGTTAATTAGGTCTTCTACATATAACATATTCCCTTTTCTTTTTGACATCTTTTTTCCATCAACGAATAAATGATGGCAATGTAACCAATAAGGGCAGAACTCTATCCCGGAGTAGCTTTCCATGATAGCAATGTTATAATCGTGGTGCATTAATCTATTATCAATACCCCCGCAACAAATATCAACTTCGTAACCTAATGAATTTATAATAATTGCTGGGTCTTGAGCATTCCAAGCTGGCCACCCTCTACCTATTGGGGCATCCCAGCAGGGATAAGTTTCATCTCTACATGAATGCCAAAGAATAAAGTCACCTAAATTCCATATATTATTTGAATAATTATCCCTCTTGAATCTTATCCTTTTTTCTGGCCATTTGGACATATCAAGTCCATAAAGTTTTCCAAAACCATTGAAAGTTTTAGGGTCAAAATAAATATCTTCTTTATAGTAATATGCATTCCCTTTTTCTATCAGTTTTGTTATTATCTTAATAGCATCTTCTACAGTCTCAGTAGATCTTATTATATGGATGGGCGATTTAATGTTAAGGAGTTTTATTTCTTCGTGAAAGATATCTGCTATTTTTTTTGTCAATTCTTTTACAGTTACTCCCTTAGCTTTGGCTTCTTCGATTGCTTTATCTTCAATATCAGTAAAATTCATCAATCTTGTTACACTATACCCTAAATATTCCAAATATCTCTGGAGTATATCTTCAAATATAAAAGTTCTATAATTCCCAATATGCGGTTTTCGGTAAATTGAGGGCCCACATGTGAACATTTTAATTTCTTTATTATCTCTAGGTTTAAACACTTCAACTTTTTTTGTAAGTGAGTTGTAAATTCTAAAATTTGGATAAGCACCTGTTTTGAATATAGATTTCATGTTTATATTTAGGATTGAATCAATATAAAAAGTTACCTAGGTAATATAATCCGATAAGCGAATTATTCAAAAACTTGAATCTCTTTCGTTTTTTTAACGAATTCTCCAAATTTACCTTCAAATTTTGTAGCTCTTATGTCTTTATCATCAATGTAATGGTAATTACCGCCCCTTGGTTTACCAAAGATAATATTATGATATCTAATTTCATGATCTTTTAACCACTTAACAGTCACTTCTCTCTCTTTTTCAGTTCTTGAAGTAAAAAAAGTTATAATATGCCCTTCGCCGTACCATTTATTTATAGTAGCTTTCGCATTAGGAATCTCTTTTGCCGATTCCATTCGTTCAGGCTCTTCATTAGGAATATCATCACATATTACTCCGTCAATATCTATAATAAAGTTTTTTAATCCTTCTACTAGTTTAGGGCTTGTTTTTTTACCATTGGGGCCAATGTTTTCTCTAAGATAGGTCATTCTTTTCCCCCATACACATAATAAAATGATTTCAATACTATTTATAAGTTATTATTATCTATGATTTGTTAATCTCAAGAGATATACTCTATTTATAGTTTCAATGTTACAATTGTGTTTTCGATACAAAAAATTTAAGTAGAAAATATTAAATGGATTAAATTAATTAAGATTTTCACGCCTTATTTGTGCGTATTTTTTTAATAAGTCCTTTTCTTCGGAAGTGATGTTTTTTGGGATATCAACTTTTATTTTAACAAGCAGATCTCCAGTTCCAAATCCTCTTAGTTTAGGCATGCCCTTGCCTTTTAATCTCAAAATAGTTTCTGGCTGGGTCCCAGCTGGAACTTTAACATTTGCTTTTCCATCAATTGTAGGTACGGATAAGGAACAACCTAAAGTAGCTTGGGCTATCCCAATTGATTGAGCATATATCAAGTCTGCACCTTCTCTTTGGAATTTACTATGGGGAACTATTCTAATCTCAACGTACAAATCTCCAGGTGCACCCCCAACAGAACCTGTTTCACCTTCTTGAGTTATCCTAAGGGTACTACCGTTTTCTACTCCTTTAGGTATGTCTATATTAATTGTCTTTTCTCCACGCACGGTTCCACTACCGCTACATTTAGGACATTTTTCTACAATTACTTTTCCCCTGCCTCCACAAGTATTACATGCTGTAACTGTTGCAAAAGTACCAAAAACTGTATCTCTCCTAGCTTGAACTCTACCGGCGCCTCCGCAAGCAGGGCAAACTTTTGGAGGAGATCCTCCCTTCGATCCTGTTCCTTGGCAATCTGAGCATTTTAGTCCTTTGTTCATTTTAAGAGATTTTTTTGTACCGGTATATGCTTCTTCAAGTGTTATAGATATGCCTGTTTTTAGATCTCTCCCCCGCTGTGGCCTGTAAGTTCCACCTCTTTGACCAGAAGGCCCAAAAAATATATCAAATATAGAATCTCCAAAAGCGCCTCCACCAAACCCACCTCCAAAGATATCTTCTAAGTCTGAAAAATGAGTAAAGTTACTCCATTCAAATCCTTCTCGACCAAATTGACTATTTACTCCAGCATGTCCATGTTTATCGTAATTAGCTCTTTTATTTTTATCCATAAGGACTTCATAAGCTTCGGAAATCTCTTTAAATTTTTCTTCAGCTGCTTTATCGCCCTTATTAAGGTCAGGATGATATTTCTTAGCAAGTCTTCTGTATGATTTTTTTACTTCGTCGTCAGTAGCATTTTTCTTTATTTCTAGAACTTCGTAGTAGTCTCTTTTAGTCATCCTAACCCCTCAAAAATATAATAAAAAAATAAATTAATCTTTTCTATCTTCGTCTGTTACCTCAAAATCGGCATCATATACGTTGTCGCCAGCGTTAGTACTACCTTCAGCTTTTGGTTCTTCGTTAGATTGCCCTTGGGAACTCTGTGTCTGTTGATAAATCTTAGTACTTACTTCATACATTGCTTTGGACAATTTTTCTGTTTTCTCGTTTATTTCTTGAGAATCGCTTCCGTTCATAGAATTTTTTAATTCGGTAATTAATCCCTCTAATTCAGATTTTTTAGACGAATCTATTTTATCTGTAAAGTCTTTAATTGCTTTTTCAGTTGTATAAATTACCGTGTCTGCCTGATTTCTTGCTTCTACCAATTCTTTCTTTTTTATATCTTCCTGTGCATGGACTTCGGCTTCTTTTTTTAAATTTTCTATTTCATTCTTAGATAAGTTGGCTGATGCTTGTATAGTAATACTCTGTTCTTTTCCAGTTCCTTTGTCTTTCGCTGTAACGTTTAGAATTCCATTTGCATCTATATCGAATGTGACTTCTATTTGAGGGATACCCCTTGGGGCTGGTGGTATGCCACTTAAAGTGAATTTACCAAGGGTATGATTGTCTGTTGCCATTGGTCTTTCTCCTTGAAGCACATGTATTTCTACTGAAGATTGATTGTCTGTTGCTGTTGAGAATACTTCGCTCTTCTTTGTAGGTATGGTTGTATTTCTATCAATCAATTTAGTAAATACCCCACCAAAAGTTTCAATTCCTAAAGATAATGGTGTAACATCTAAAAGAAGTACATCCTTTACTTCACCTTTTAGTACTCCACCTTGGATTCCTGCACCAATTGCCACGCACTCGTCAGGATTTATATCTCTTCTCGGCTCTTTTGCAAAGTACTGTTTTACATAATTATATACTTGAGGCATTCTAGTAGATCCACCTACAAGTAAAATAGAATCAATATCTTCTGGCTCTACCTTTGCATCAGTCATTGCTTGCTGAATTGGTTTCATTGTCCTGTCTATCAGATCCTTTGTCATTGCTTCAAATTTTGATCTAGATAAGTTTACTTCTAAATGCTTTGGGCCAGATTCATCGGCAGTTAAATATGGTAGATTTATAGAAGTTTCAGCCAATCCGGATAATTCAATCTTTGCCTTCTCGGCGGCTTCTTTTAAGCGCTGCATTGCCATTTTGTCCTTAGTTATATCTTTCCCATACTGCTTTTTATATTCTTCAACTAACCACTCAACTACGCGCTGATCCCAATCATCACCACCAAGATGTGTGTCACCGTTAGTAGACTTTACTTCGAATACTCCTTCCCCTATCTCAAGAATTGAAATATCAAAAGTACCTCCTCCGAGATCGTAAACAAGAACAGTTTGATCTTCATGTTTATCAAGCCCGTATGCAAGAGTTGCTGCAGTAGGTTCGTTAATAATTCTTAAAACTTTAAGTCCGGCTATTTCTCCGGCATCTTTTGTTGCTTTTCTTTGAGAATCATTAAAGTAAGCAGGTACGGTAATAACTGCTTCCGTGATTTTCTCTCCAAGGTACGCTTCTGCGTCATCTTTCATTTTCTTAAGAATTTTTGCAGAAAGTTCTTCTGGAGTATAGTCCTTTCCACTAAGGACAATTCTTACCTCTTGTGTATTTCCAGGTGTAATTGTGTACTGGATAATCTTCTTTTCGCTATCAACTTCATCAAATCTTCTACCGATAAATCTCTTAACAGAGTAAGCAGTATTCTCCGGATTCGAAACAATCTGATTTTTTGCAACTCTGCCTACTAGCCATTCCCCCTTAGAAGAAACTCCTACAACTGACGGAGTAGTTCTTCCACCCTCTGCATTTGGTATTACAAGGGGCTGACCTTTATCCATTATAGACATACAGGAATTTGTTGTTCCTAAATCAATTCCTAATACTTTTCCCATTATACCTCACCTCATTTGATTACAAAAATATACTAATTATTTCTTTTTAGTTACTTTAACTCTTGATGGTCTTATTACCCTATCATTTAAAACGTATCCCTTTCGAAACTCTTCTACTACTATGTTATCGTCTGTTTCTTCTGAACAAATCGTAGCTAGCGCTTCGTGATAAAATGGATCAAATTCTTTTCCTATGCATTCAATCTCACATAACCCATGAGCACCGAGGACATTCTTAAGATCTTTGTAAATGAGTTCCATTCCTTTCAATACATCAACTTTATCTAGATTTTTCTTATCTAACTCGCTATAAGCTTTTATCCCTCTTTCAATGTGATCAAGTACATTCAATATTCCCATGATGATTTCCTGTAACGCATATTTTCTAGTATCGTCTTTTTCTTTTTCCGTTCTTTTTTTAAGATTTTGAAAATCTGCTTCGCTTCGCAATAGTTTGTCATAATGTTCTTTTGACTTTGATTCACTTTCTGAAAGCTGTTTCTCTAATTCAGAGATTTTTTTTTCAAGTTCAGTGAATTTGTCTTCATTATTTTCAAGGATTTCATTTTCATCAGTCATTAAAACACCTATAATTTTTTATAGATTTTATTCTCCCTTGGGAAGCCAAAGCAATTGTCCATGTAAGTTGCAGCTTTCTCCAGTCTTTCAAAGAGCTTATCAAAATCTCCTCTTATCTCCATCATTGTTCTTGTTAGATTTCCACCTCGGAGAGTATAATTTCTTCCACTTTTCCGTATAAGGCCACACTCAATTAGTTTGTTAAGTTGGTTAATAACGGCCCCACGAGACATTGAAAGCTCTTCTGCTAATTCGGTGCTTGAAATACCACATCTATAATCTGATTTTTCGACTATTATTCTAAACAATGTAGTTGCTGTCCTGTTTACATCTCTCCCAGTAACAATTCCTAGAGACTCACAGACCCATTCCATGTATTCTACTGGAGAATCTTCGAACGGAGCGTCTAAATCTCTGACAACTATTCGCATTGGACAGCTTCGTGATATGGCCACTTAAGTTCACCTAAAGTTAATCTAATCAATCTATTTATAAGATTTTCGGTTATATACTAGTTTTATTCAAATGGTACTGAACAATAAATATCCAGGATTATTCGTATCTGAGCACGGATAAGGGTCTTATCTTTGAGGTATTGTATGCAGGAATAATAGAAGCAACTACGGAAACAACTAATGATAAAAGAAATATGCTTCCCAAAATTATTGGGCTAATTGGAGTGCCACTAATCTGTAAAATGATAGAAAGTCCAAAGAATGCCATGTAGAGAATAACTAAAGAAAGAACCCCCCCAATTACACCTATTGCTAAATTTTCTACTGCAAGATTTTTTAATATTGCAAGATTACTTGCACCTATTGCCTTCATGATCCCTATTTCCCTCTTTCGGTCAATTATTGTAAGGTACATTGTATTTGAAATAACTATAATTGCAACAAAAAGTGAAAAAGATGCAAGTAAAGATATTGGGATCACTACTTGATCGATTAGTCTAGTAACAATTGATAAAACTTCAGAAGATTCAAACACATAATATCCCGATGAAAACATAGCCTTTACTTTTTTGGACATTAAATCTGCCTGACCTTCTTTTGCAATGATATTTAGTGTATATGTATATATGTCTAGAAATGTATCACTTAGAGCATTATAAGAAACAACAATTTCAGCGCCTTTATTAAATGGGCCTGCACTTATATTTCTGATTGTAAATGTCTTTTTATAATCATTTTCCTCTAAAGTTAGTGTGTCACCTATATTTAATCCAAACACTTGCGCCAATTTTTGTGAGATGACTATTCCATCAATGTCATGACTATCAAAATACTTTGATTCCTGCCCTAAATCTAAAATGTTAACATTAGTTTTTGAAGTAATTAAAATGGATTTGGCTTGATCAGGGGGTAATAGTTTGGCATAATCTTTTAATTTTATTTTATTGACTTCAATTATATTAAATTCTTTGTTTGATGAAGATTTTATTATTCTATCTATTGTCTCAGCGGAAGTTAGAATCCCTAAATTAGAAGACGGTAATCCTCCTCCTTGGAAACTAGGCTGGTACACCCCAACTATTTTCATATCAAAAGAGTAATCGTTATATTGAAAAGTAATAGTATCTCCAGCGTCAAATCCTAAAGTATCTACACATTGGGTGGATATTATAATATTATTTTTACCTATATCTTCTTTTCCAAGGAGTTTTCCCTTAATCGGCCTATAAGTAATTGGATTTAAGGGGTTAAACTCAAGGTTCCTAGCACCTAAATTTGCACCGGCACATCTTTCTTCCGCTATTTTACGTTTCTCTTCAGTAAAATTACTAAGATATTTTGGTATCGATTTACCATTCACTTCCGAGATACTCACAGAAAAACCAGAAAATTCACCTGTTGTTTTATAAACTGTTTTTACTTCTTCCATTAATAAAAGTCTTTCTTCCATGTTAGAAATTTTAGAATCCGGTATCCCATTTATTTGAACATCATAATCGGCAAATGATGCGAATGCATCAACTACAAAATCTTTTAGGCCTTCTCCAGTTGTAAGAACTCCTCCAACACTGCCTAGACCTATAGATATTGCCAAAAGAGCTGTTGCAATGGTCCAATGATTTCTTTCAATGCTCCTCAAGCCCAACTTTAATGAAACCATGTTAAATGTGGGAAATCTAGAAGTTAATTTAATAATATATCTAGCAACTATTGTGAAAATAAACATTAATAGTATTAAGCCATAAACAGCAAGTACAAGCAACATTGAACGTAAATTAATATATAATATTCCGCCAAAAATTAAGAAAGAAATAAATACGATTTTGGCAAATCCCAAATCCTTGTAAAACGGTTTTTCACCTTCCATGTCTTTCAGCACTATGATGGGCCTAATCTGGCTACCAATATATGCTGGGACTATCTGAAATGTCAGTACTGAAAAAACTCCAACAAGAAAACCATACACTAGTATAAAGGGATCTATAATCAAACGTAAAATCGTATTGAATAGTCCTTCAGCTATAAGAATCAATTGAGTCGATATTAGTATACCAAGTAGTACTCCGATTAGACTACCACTAACTCCTAGAAATAATGCCTCAAAAAGAAAGAAATTAATTACTTCAGAGCTTTTAATTCCCACTGCTTTCATAGTGCCTATTTCTTTCTTCCTTTCTTTCATGGATATGAACATCGTAGTAATTATACCAATTGCGCCTACCAAAAGTGATATTATACCAGCAAGACCAAAGAATTGCAAAACAGGTTTTAGCGTTTCAATTGTTGCTTCGTTCTGATCAATATAATTTGTAACAGTAATTTTGTATTTGTTTTGATCAATTAATTCAGTTTTTATAGACCTTTCGGCGTCATACATCAAAGTATCATTTTTAGTTTTAATGAAGATACTTGATGCGTCTTTTTCTTCAAGTTTAAGGAGCTCCATCATTGTTTCGTGTTTGATTATACCTACCCCAAAAATATCGGCAACGCCCCCTCCTTCTTTTACTATTCCAACTACCTTGAATTCAGTTCTTCCGTTATCTGAAAGGACTGGGAGAGTATCTCCAACTTTTAATTTAAGATTCTGTGCCAAGATATCATTTATTGCTACATCATAAGATTCCTTAATTAAAGTATTAAATTTTGCATCTTTTGGTTCTATAACAGGAATTTCATCATAAAGGGGGTATTTACCAAGTTCTACCCCTCTAAGCCCCAAAAAAGTCTGGGTTACGCCCTCTCTTTGTATATCCGTACCCCCTACCGTATCAATTAAATATGTATAATCTTGAATTGTTCCTGCGTCCTTCAATGATTGCACGAATTCCTCTGTTTCTTTGAAATCAAATTTGCCTATCCTGAATCCAATAGATTCCATGTCAAGCCTTAAATCACCACCAAAGTAATATTTAATGCTGCTTTGAAGGGTAAAGTTCACAGAATTTCCCATAAGACTAATTGCCACGATTGAAGATATACTTATGGCAATTGCAAGTAAAGAAAAGAGCGTTCTTTGCTTTCTTCTTAAAAGGGAGGTTACGGCATATTTTGAATATATACTAATTTTTGAGCTCTCCAACATTTTTCTCCCTTTCCAATCTACCATCTCTAATATAAATAATACGGTCAGCAATTTTAGCTACTTCGTCAGAATGTGTAACTAAAAAAATAGTAGAATCAAAATCTTCCCTTAATCTCTGAAATAGATTTAATATTTTAAGTTCAGTCTTAGAATCTAAGTTGCCTGTAGGTTCATCACCGAAAAGTATTTTTGGGTTATTTATTAATGCCCTTGCAATAGCTACTCTTTGCTGTTCACCGCCACTCATCTCTGTTGGCTTGTTATTTCTTCTGTGGCTAAGCCCTACTATCTCGAGAAGCTCTTCAGGATCTTTTTTCTTACCTTTAACAAAATATGAGGGTAGTGTCACGTTTTCAATAGCTGTAAGGGTTGAAACAAGATTATACGCTTGAAAAACGAATCCAATTTTTCTACCCCTAATTTCTGCAAGTTTACTTTCGGGAAGCCTTGTTATATCAATTCCGTCGATTAGTATCTTACCTGAAGTAGGCAAATCTAAACCTCCGAGTATACCTAAAAGTGTGCTCTTGCCAGACCCAGACGGACCCATTAATGCTACGATTTCACCCTTTTTTACAGAAAGGTCTATTCCGCGCAAAATTGGGATCTGAGCATTTCCAAGAGCGTAGCACTTGTATAGTGCCCTTGCATCAATTACTGGCGATTCCATTCTTCATACCCCTAAAGATTTCAAATTTATTGCCCGAATATCTATTTAAAAGACCCTTCTATTTTTGATTTTCGTCTTTTTCTATAAAGGTAAATTCCACCAATAATTATCGCGAGTATTATTACGGGAACAATCAATCTGCCTGCAACTTGTGCCTCAGATGCTTTCGGGATAGCATTAACTGCAATAAAGAATTCTTTTTCATCGGTATTGGGACCCTTTTCGTCGTTGTAAGTAATAATTAATTTGCATTTAACTTCGCCACTATTTGTGCCAGAGGTTAGTGCAAATACCCCATTGGCATAGTCATCTTTTGCAATTTTACCTAAGTATGCTTCACTGTCTCCAACAAAAGGAGATTCGATTTTAAGTTTAACATTATCTGCATCGCTTGTTCCAATATTTTCCATCTTCAATGTTAAGACAAAAGGCTGATTCTGCACAATTCTTGTTGGGTCTGTTGTTCTTCTTCCAAGTTCTAACTGGGGTTGACCACTTATTTTTAAACCAAGAACTTCATTTTGGGTATAAGTGGCACCAAGATTATCTTGGAAAGTCAAAACTAAATTCATAATGTGATTTTTTGGAATAACTGATTTTCCTATGGAAAGGTCATATGACGCAACAATATATTCGCCTGATCTTAAGTTTTGGAATGTTTTAGTTAATGATGAAGAAACTGGAACTATTTCTGAATCTTTTGTATCCAGCGTTACTTTTATCCACTGTAATCTGTTTCCCCCTACATTCTTCAGTCGGAGATTAATATTAAATATTGTTCCAAGGTCAACTGTTTTTCCTTTTACCCCATCGATAGAAAAGTCTTCAACACTAACAAGGGTATCTCCAATAACTTTAATTTCCATCTCCTTGTAGTAATTTCCTCTGTTTGTTTCAATAATTATTGGTATCTTGTAATTTCCATAAGCGGCACCACTATCGACATCAATTACGAAAAAAGCACCTTTTGGATTTGTTGTAAGATTTCCAATTACAAATTGGTCAGATTCTTTATTTGAAGCTGAGAACGGAGGAGAAAGATCTAAATAAACTTTTACAGTTTGAAATTCCAATGAAGTCTCATTGTTAATCGTAATAGTGACTAAATTATTTTCTGTGCCTGTATTGAGAGTTGATCCTTGAATTACAATAATATCAAAGTTTTTTTCTGTTGCTAAAACAGAAGTTCCGAATGCTAACAGTAACATACCAATTGTTAAATAAGTTATTAGTTTCATAATATCACAATTCTAAATTAAAATACGTACCTCGAGATTTGTATATTTAATCTTTTTATATGTTTTTCGACTACGGATTAATTAAGGTTAAACTTTAATATTTTTTCAATTTTAAGTAATATCACCGCCCCTAAAATAAAAATTTAAATGAGGATATATCAAAAGGTGAAAAATGGATAAAATATGTGATGTTAATGAACTATATGATGAAAAACAAACATTTGGAGAAAAAGCTTCGGATTGGGCTACTTCTAAAATTGATTCGTGGAGATTTATATTCGTACAATCTTGTGATCTTAGTAATATGGGTCTCTTTGAATATATCCGCATGGATTAATTAGTGGGGCCCTTACCTTTCGTATTCTTAAATCTAATTGTTTCTTTAATGGCATCTTATGCTGCACCTGTGATAACGATGAACCAGAATAGGCAGATTCAAAGATTAGATTGGAAGCATGCACAGATTATCCGATAAATCTAAAAACAGAAGAAGAGTTCAGAGCAATATTAGATAATCTGAATGCACAGAACAATCCTATTCAATTGATTTATCAAAAATTATCGTCTCTTGAAGATTCATTATAAATAACAAATAAATCTATTTGATGTGATAAGCTGAAATATAAAAAATTTAAGTTATTAGGCGTAATTTATATATTGACTCTTTTTCTATTTGAAGGATTAAATAATCTAATACCTAAAAACGTTATAGAATGGGGTTATTTTGGCATATTTATCTCTGGTATTTTTTATGTATTTTCTTTTACTGCCCCTGTTGCAACTGCTTTAATCTTAATTTTTTCGGTTAATAAAAATATTATACTGCTAGGTTTAATTGCCGGCATTGGTTCTTTATTGGGAGATGTATTAATATTCCATTTTATTAGGGTATCATTTTCTGACGAAATAAAAGAATTATCTTAAAAAAAATTCCCAAACGATATCAGAAATCTCTAGCATATATTTTAGGAGCCTTTTTTATAGCAACGCCACTTCCTGATGAAATTGGAGTCACGATTCTTGCTTCTTCTAAGGATGTAAAAATGAGCCATTTTGGTATCATATCGTATATTCTTAATACAGGCGGTATTTTTTTGATAATTTTATTAAGAAATTTATTATGAGGATATTATTGAAAAGTGACCACAATTATACAAATATTAAACCTTACCTTTAAAAGGTCTTTATTTGTTTATAGTAAACATGCTAAAACACCTAGTTGTGATAGGTGCTGGAGCTGCTGGGCTACCCGTTGCATCGCAAGTTAGAAGAAAAGATAAAGAAATAGAAATAACTGTCATTACTGCTCGTGAATATTTTGCTTATAGTCCCTGCGGTATACCATTTGTAATTTCTGGAATGATAAATTCTTTTGAGACCCTTATTCTTAGGGATATGAAGTACTACGAAGAAATGAATATTAAAATTTTAAATAAAACTACAGTAGATAAGATAGATTTGGACAATTGTGAAATCTTTTTTGGAAATGAGAAATTAAAATATGATATATTAGTTGTAGCTAGTGGTGCAAAACCAATAATACCGCCGGTACCAGGAATAGATCTTGATGGCGTATATTTTTTAAATTCATTGGAGGATGCCTTGAAACTTTCAAATTCATTGAAAAATACAAAATCACCAACTATTATAGGTGCTGGTGCAATTGGTCTTGAGATGGCGCACGCCTTTCTAAAAAAAGGCCTTATACCAAGGATTATTGAAATGAAAGATCGGGTCCTCCCGAACATGTTAGATAAAGACATGAGCAATATTGTAGAAGACTATTTATCTCCTCTAAATATGAAAATTCACACATCTACAATTGCTTCCTCTATTTTGGGTGAGAAAAAAGTAAGCCATGTAAAGGCCAATGGAAATGAGTTCGAATCAGATTTAGTCCTCGTATCTGTAGGGGTCAGACCAAATGTTGAATTAGCAAAGAACGCAGGCATTGAAACAGGAAACACAGGAGGAATTATTACGGATGCTTCGCTAAGGGTAAAAAGAAAAGGTAAATTTGTTAAGAATGTATATGCATGCGGTAATTGTGTTGAAGTTACAGACATTATTACTCATAAATCAACAATTAGTGCATTGGGATCAACGGCAATTCGACAAGGTGTGGTAGTGGCGGATAATATTTTGGGTAAAAACTCCGTTTTTGGACCGATATCAAGTCCAAGTATAGCAGTAATTGGTGAATTAGAAGTTGGTGCGGTGGGAGTTACAAAAGAAAAGGCTCTTGAATACGGAATTGTTCCAATCGAGGGTAATGCTAAAGGATTAACAAGGGCTAAATATTACCCAAGAGGAGAAGATATTTATGTCAAAATTCTATCAGACAGCGATTACAGAGTCATTGGCGCACAAGTTATTTCAAAAGAGGGGGTTAAAGGGAGGATTGATGCCATGTCCCTTTTAATAGGCAGAAAAACAACTGTGCATCAAGTTGCAACTTCTGAAACGTCCTACGCTCCACCCATCTCAAGTGCTTTGGACCCACTGATAATGGCTGCAAGAAAAATAATTGATTCTGATTGAATATCTAAATTAATATATCAACTAAAAATCTTATATATTTTAAAAATAAATAATTCTTTAATAAATATGAGGTATGTGCAAAATAGATTTCTAAAATGGTTAATTTTAAATACTTAGGGGTTTGGTTTGGGGTTGTGCTCGCACCCAAACCATACTGAAAGCAATTTTTGATGAATATAAAGA
>Ga0172382_10001090_pt1 | contig 49385 bp, 37 predicted proteins | sample Leawel138RmetaG_FD_122245 | JGI IMG/M metagenome (GOLD analysis project Ga0172382, IMG submission 122245) | Leachate microbial communities from a municipal landfill in Southern Ontario, Canada - Leachate well 138R metaG | ecosystem: Engineered > Solid waste > Landfill > Unclassified | place... | reverse complement strand
GAGACGGGCGCTGCGAACAGGAGCACGACGAGCAGCAGCACGACGCCGTGGAAAATGGCGGCGAGGCGCGTGCGTGCCCCGGCGCGCACGTTGACCGCGGTGCGGGCGATCGCGCCGGTCGCTGGCATGCCGCCGAAGAGGCTCGCTCCGACGGAGGCGAGGCCCTGACCCATGAGCTCGCGGTCCGGGTCGAATGGTCCCGTGTTCGCCATCGACGCCGCGACCCGGGCAGACAGGAGGGATTCGATCGCGGCGAGCGCCGCGACCGCGAATGCGGCCGGCGCGAGTTGCGTGATCGCGCCGAGATCGACCTCGGGCAGGGTCGGGGCGGGCAGGGTGGACGGGAGCACACCGATCGACGCGAGGGTGAGGGGGAGGAGGAAGGAGATCCCTGTCGCGATGGCGACTCCGATGAGGGATCCGGGGATCGCTGCGTGCAGTCGGGGCAGCAGGAGCATGCACGCCGCAACGACCGCGACGATGAGGAGTGACCACAGGAGGTAGGCCGTGTCGGCGCTCGCGAGACTTGTCACCGCGGTGACCACCACGTTCGATGCGCTGGCGCCGCCCGCGTCCGGGCCGGTGAGCGCGGGCACCTGCTGCATGAAGATGATGACCGCGATGCCGAGGGTGAACCCTTCGATCACGGGCCACGGGATGACCGTCACAGCGCGACCGAGCTTCAGGGCTGCGGCGGCGACCACGATGATTCCGGCGAGGAGCGTGACTGCGGCGACGGCGCCGAGGCCCTGCGTCGCAACAATGGGGGCGAGCACGACGACCATCGCGCCGGTGGGGCCCGAGACCTGCACGTTGGAGCCGCCGAAGACGGCCGCGATGATTCCGGCGACGATGGCGGTGATGAGTCCTGCTTCTGCGCCGACGCCCGAGGAGATGCCGAAGCCGAGTGCGAGTGGAAGCGCGACGATGCCGACGGTGACGCCAGCAGCGAGGTCGCCGCGCCACGTGCGTTTCAGGCCGGCGTAGTCGCTTCGCTGGGGGAAGAGTGCCCCCCAGTAGGCGACGATTCTTGACCGTGTGGTGTGTTCGATGCTCATTCGCCCACCGCCGGGAGTTCGTCGGCGAGCAGTCTGGATTCGGACGACTCGTCGAGGATGTGCGTGAGGAGTTCGCGTGCGAGCCCGAGGAGTTCGGCGACCTGCGGGTATGCGAGTCGATAGTAGACGTGACTGCGGCGGCGTTCGGACACGACGAGGTGGTTGCGGCGGATCACGGCGAGGTGCTGAGAGAGGTGGGAGGCTTCGAGGCCGATGCGTTCCTGCAGCTCGCCCACGGTGTGTTCGTTGCCGTCGGCGAGGATCTCGAGGATGCGGATGCGGAGCGGGTGCGACAGCCCCTTGAATAGGCCGGCTTTCACCTCATAGAGCGGAAGTTCACGATTAGTTAGCGGCATGATGGAATCATCATATCGAATGGTGCTGGAGAGTCGGTGCGACAGGGATCCCGCGAAACCTGCGCGTCGCTGAGTGTTTACCCGGAGTCCCTAGGCTGTCGCCCGGTACCGCAATCGGTGCCGTGAGTGACCAGTTCAGGTCGCCCCATCCCGGACCCGAGGAGTGCCATGCCCGAGAGGCTCGAAGTCCACGGCATCGATCGCGACGATCTCACACTGCCCGAGCCGACGCCCGACCACTTCAGATGGTGGCTGCTCCATCATTTGCAGTACACGGTCGGCACCGACCCGGAGCACGCGTCGAAGTTCGATTGGCGGATGGCGCTCTCGCACACGATCCGGGATCGCGTGCTGTCGCCGTGGTTCGATGCGACGCGTCGCACGTGGGAGGAAAGCCGGAAGCGGGTGTATTACCTGTCGATGGAGTTCTTGGTCGGGAGGTTGCTCGAGGACGCGATGATCAACCTCGGGCTGCGCGACGTGGCAGCTCAGGTACTCGACGACCTGGGTCTCGATTTCTCGGTGATCGTCGATGACGAACCGGATGCGGCGCTGGGAAACGGGGGTCTCGGCCGTCTCGCGGCGTGCTTCCTCGAATCCATGTCGACGGTCGGCTGCCCGGCCTACGGGTATGGGCTGCGCTATGAGCACGGACTGTTCAAGCAGCGGTTCGAAGACGGCCGCCAGGTCGAGACCCCGGAGGATTGGCTCGTCGCCGATGACCCGTGGAGTTTCACTCGGCCCGAGTCGGCGTACCGGGTGCCGCTGCACGGTGAGCTCGTTGAGGAGAACGGACTGCAGGTGTGGCGGCCCAGGTTCCAGGTGCTCGCAGCCGCGCACGACACTCCAGTCGTCGGTTATGGCGGCCGCTGGGCGAACACGCTTCGGCTGTGGGCCGCCCTCAATAGTGCGGAACTTTTCGACCTCGACCGCTTCAACGCGGGGGACTTCGCGGCAGCCGCCGAACCCGAGGCTCTCGCACGCAGCCTCAGTCGGGTGCTCTACCCGAACGATTCGACGGAGCGGGGCAAGGAGTTGCGCCTCGCCCAGGAGTTTTTCCTCACCTCGGCCTCGGTGCAAGACATTCTGCGCCGCTTCCTGAAGGGCACCGACGACCTGCGGCAGTTGCCCAACCACGTTGCGATCCAGATGAACGATACGCATCCCGCGATCGCAGGCCCCGAACTCATCCGTTTGCTCGTCGACGAACACGGCTTCGACTTCGACCCGGCGGCCGAGCTCACGACCCGTGTGCTCGGCTACACGAACCACACGCTGCTGCCCGAAGCCCTCGAGCGCTGGTCTGTCGACCTGATGCGCAAGGTGCTGCCCCGTCACCTGCAGATCATCGAGCGGCTCGACCGGTGGGATCTGCGAATCAACGGCCCGCGCCACGAGGGCGGCGGCCTCGTCGAGTACGGTCAGGTGAAGATGGGCGATCTCGCGTTCGTCATGAGTTACCGGGTGAATGGCGTTTCTGCGCTGCACACCGACCTCGTGAAGCAGCAGCTCTTCCCTGAACTCGACCGGAAGCACCCCGACCGCATCGTCAACGTGACGAACGGTGTCACGCCACGTCGCTGGTTGAAACTCGCGAACCCGCCGCTTGCGAGGCTCATCACCGACACGATCGGTGACGGGTGGGAGACGGACCTCGAGCGATTGCGGGGGCTTGAGCCGTTCGCCGATGACGCCGGTTTCCGCGAGGCCTTCGGGGCGACGAAGCACGTGGCGAAGACACGCTTCGCGGGGTGGTTGCGGGCGACGCACGACATCGACCTGGCGGTCGGGTCACTGTTCGACGTGCAGGTCAAGCGCATTCACGAGTACAAGCGTCAACTGCTCAATATCCTCTGGACGATCGCGCACTGGCAGCGCATCAAGCGCGATCCCGGTGCGGGATGGGTGCCCCGCACGAAGATTTTTGGTGGGAAGGCGGCGCCCAGTTACCACGTCGCGAAAGACATCATCCGCCTCATTAACGATGTCGCGTCGGTGATTAACGCCGACCCTGAGACGAGTGAGTTGCTGCGTGTCGTGTTCCCGCCGAACTACAACGTGTCGATGGCCGAGCAGCTGATCCCGTCAGCCGATCTCTCCGAACAGATCTCAACGGCCGGAATGGAGGCGTCTGGGACGGGGAATATGAAGTTCGCACTCAACGGTGCGCTCACGATCGGCACGCTCGATGGGGCAAACGTTGAGATCCGTGAGCGGGTGGGCACCGAGAACTTCTTCCTCTTCGGACTCACCGCGAGTGAGGTGCAGGCCCGCCGCGCTGAGCCGGGGCACGCGAGAGCCGCGATCGAGGCGAGTGAGCCGCTCCGTGACGCCCTGCAACTCATTGCGGAGGGGGTGTTCAGCCCGGGTGACCCGCACCGGTACGGAGGGCTTCTCGACGTGCTGTGGAATAGCGACTGGTTCCTCGTGTCGAGCGACTTTGACGCATACGACGAGGCCCAGGCCGTTGCGGAGCGCGCGTACCGCGAGCCGGATCAGTGGCAGCGCATGGCGATCCTCAACGTCGCGCGCATGGGGTATTTCAGTTCAGACCGTTCGATCCGCGAGTACATGCGCGAGGTCTGGGAGATCGACCCCGCGATCTGACTGAAGTGCGGGCGGTGCGTGCTGGGCAAGGAGTCGGGGGCGAGGGATCCGGCAACCCCGTGCACCACAGGTTCATCCCGGTAGCCGCGCGGTGAACACCCGCGGAAGCTTGGGGAAAGCGGCCTGGTTCCGCAGATTTCCCGGGGTTAGATGGGGATCGGAGGGGATATGACGAACGCACTCGACAAGGCCCAGGCGGCACAGCTTGTCGAGGGATCCCATCCCGATCCCTTTGCCGTGCTCGGGCCGACGAGCGGGGGCGATCTGGTCGTTCACGTCCCGGGGGCCGATCAAGTGTTCGTGGTGAACGACACGGATGCCCGCGAACTCGAGCCGTATCCAGGCGCACCCGGGGTATTCACCGGTCAATCGTTGCCGTTCTACCGGCTGCGGATCGCGTGGCCGGACGGGGGGAGCGAGGATCGCGAAGACCCGTACCGCTTTGGCCCAGTGCTCGGCCACATCGATGAGCACCTCATCGGTGAGGGGTCGCACCGCAGGCTCTGGGAAGTGCTGGGTGCGCACCCCACGGAGCATGAGGGGGTCTCCGGCGTGCACTTTGCCGTGTGGGGGCCGAACGCGCGCAGCGTGTCAGTCGTCGGCGATTTCAATCTCTGGAACGGTGCTGCGCATCCGATGCGGGCCCGCGGGGCGACCGGGGTGTGGGAACTGTTCATTCCCCGGCTTGGCGAGGGCGCCGTGTACAAGTACGACGTTCGCGGACGCGGCGAACCGTTGCCGCTCAAGGCCGACCCGTTGGGGCGGGGGAGTGAGCACCCTCCCGCGACCGGTTCGGTTGTGCGGTCGCTCGAGCACGTCGCGGCGGAGCGGAAGCGGCCGTCGGAAATCGAGTGGGCGCGGCACCGCGCCGTCACGAACGCGCCGGACGCACCCATCAGTATTTATGAGGTGCACCTCGGCTCGTGGCGCCGGGCCGAGGGCGGGAGGCCGCTGTCGTACCTCGAACACGCGGCGCAACTCGTCGACTACGTCGCGGGCCTCGGGTTCACCCACCTGGAAATCATGCCGGTGAGCGAGCATCCGTTCGAGGGCTCCTGGGGCTATCAGCCGATCGGATTGTACGCTCCGTCGATCCGGTACGGTACGCCGGCCGAGTTCGCCGCATTCGTGGCGCGAGCGCACGAGCGAGGGCTCGGGGTGATCGCGGACTGGGTGCCCGGGCACTTTCCGACCGACGCGCACGGACTCGGTCGCTTCGACGGGACCGCGCTCTACGAGCACCTCGACCCGCGCGAGGGTTTTCACCCCGACTGGAACACGCTGCTGTTCAACTACGGTCGCCCCGAGGTTGCGAACTACCTCGTCTCCAACGCGCTCTACTGGGCCGGTGAGTTCGGCCTCGACGGGCTGCGTGTCGACGCCGTCGCCTCGATGATCTACCGCGACTATTCGCGTCGGGAAGGGGAATGGATTCCGAACGTGCACGGTGGTCGCGAGAACGAGGAGGCCATCGCATTCCTGCGGCAGGCGAACGAGGCCGTGCACGAGGAACACCCGGGCATCGCGATGATCGCTGAAGAATCCACAGCGTTTCCGGGGGTCACCGCTCCCGTCGAGCACGGCGGCATGGGGTTCGACTTCAAATGGAATCTCGGCTGGATGAACGACTCGCTCGCCTATTTCGGTCGGGATCCCATCTACCGTCGTCACCATCACGACCAGATCACCTTCGGCATCACCTACGCCTTCTCCGAGCGGTTCGTGCTGCCGATCAGCCACGACGAGGTCGTACACGGCAAGGGTTCGATGTACGGGCGCATGCCCGGCTCGCACGCGGACAAGCTCGGGAGCCTCAAGGCGTTCTACGGGTACATGTGGGGGTATCCCGGGAAGAAACTGCTGTTCATGGGACAGGAGTTCGGGCAGCCCGCCGAGTGGGATCACGACGGCGAGCTCGACTGGGGTGTCCTCGCGGATCCCGGCCACGCCGGCGTGCGGGCCGTGGTGCGCGATCTGAACCGGCTCTACCGAGAGCAGCCGGCCCTGCACCGGCGTGACACCGACGCCGGCGGCTTCCAGTGGCTGCTCGTGGACGCCGCCGATGATCAGGTGTTCGCGTGGCTGCGCCGCGGCGAACCGGGAGACCCGCACGTTGTCGTGGTCGTGAACCTGGCGCCCGTCGAGCGCACCGGGTATCGCATCGGCTTCCCGGTACCCGGGCGTTGGGCCGAGGCGCTGAACACCGACGCCGCGGCATACGGCGGTGGCAACCGCGGTCACTTCGGTGCGATCGAGACCGAACCGGTGCCCGCTGGCCATGAGGCGCAGTCGGCGCCGCTGACCCTTCCCCCTTTGTCCGCCATCTACTTCGTGGAGGAGCAGCGATGATCGCGAGGCGTTCGAGAGCGACCGGGGCGCCGCCGCGCCTCACGAGTCAGGCGATGGCGTTCGTCTTGGCGGGCGGACGCGGGTCGCGACTCGAAGAGCTTACGGATCGTCGGGCGAAGCCGGCCGTGCACTTCGGCGGCAAGACCCGCATCATCGACTTCCCGCTCTCGAACGCGCTGAACTCCGGCATCCGGAAAATGGCGGTCGCCACCCAGTACAAAGCGCACTCGCTCATCAAACACCTGCAGCTGGGCTGGAACTTCTTCCGCGCGGAACGGAACGAGTACCTTGACATTCTGCCGGCGAGTCAGCGGCGCAGCGACCAGTGGTACGAGGGAACGGCCGACGCGGTCGCGCAGAACATCGACATCGTCGACGACTACGACGTGGAATACGTGATCGTGCTCGCGGGTGATCACGTCTACAAGATGGACTACGAGATCATGCTGCGTCAGCACGTCGAGACCGGCGCCGACGTCACAGTGGGGTGCCTCACCGTGCCTCGGGATGAGGGATCCGCCTTCGGCATCATGCACACCGACACGAAGGGCCGCATCGTCGACTTCCTGGAGAAGCCCGCGGATCCGCCGGGGATTCCCGGAGATCCGACGCACGCGCTCGCCTCGATGGGGATCTACGTGTTCGACTGGTCGTTTTTGCGCGCACGACTGCTCGAAGATGCTGAAGATCCCGAATCGCAACACGATTTTGGGTACGACATCATCCCCGCGCTCGTGCGTGACGGAAACGCCTGGGCGCACCGATTCAGCGAATCGTGCGTGATGTCGGGGCTCGAGACGGAACCGTACTGGCGTGACGTCGGCACGATCGACTCGTTCTGGCAGGCGAACATCGACCTCACGCACTTCGTCCCGCCGCTCGACCTCTACGACAACGGTTGGCCGATCTGGACCTATTCTGAGCTCACCCCGCCGGCGAAGTTCATTCACGACGACGATGGGCGTCGGGGGCAGGCGATACAGTCGCTCATCTCCGGGGACTGCATTATCAGCGGCTCGAACGTGCACAATTCGCTGCTGTTCACGGGCGGGCGCGTGCACTCCTACTCGTCACTCGATCACGCAGTCCTGCTGCCGGGGGCCGAGGTACTGCGCAACGCGCAGCTCAGCCGCTGCGTCATCGACAGCCGCGTCACAATTCCGGAGGGGCTCGTGGTCGGTGAGGACCCGGAGGAGGATGCGAAGTGGTTCCGCGTCACGCCCGGTGGAGTGACGCTCATCACCCAGAACATGCTCGATCTGCGGGCCGCCCGAATCTGATGGTGAAACGGAAGGGACGGGTACTCTCCGTCGCATCTGAGTGCGCACCGCTCGTGAAAACCGGCGGCCTCGCCGACGTCGTGGGGGCGCTCCCCGCCGCGCTCGCCGAGCACGGGTGGAAAAGTCGGGTGCTCATGCCCGCCTACCCTGGGGTGCTCGACCTCGTGGGGAAAACGCGACGCATCTGGCGTGACGAGGATCTTTTCGGAGGCCCGGCCTCGGTTCGGCATGTGAAACACGAGGGACTATCGCTCATGCTCCTCGACGCCCCGCACCTTTTCGACCGCATGGGCGGGCCCTACGATGCTGACGGGCGTGAGCACCCCGACAACCACCTGCGGTTCGCGGCGCTCTCGTGGGCGGCCGCCCGCATCGCGGTGGAGGGGTGCCGAGACCGTTGGCGGCCGGACATTGTGCACGCTCACGACTGGCAGGCCGGGCTTTCGCCCTCGTACCTGAAGTATGCGGGAGCCGAGATGCCGACCGTGATGACGATTCACAATATGGCGTTCCAGGGGCTCTTCGGCGCGGATCAGATCGACCGTCTCCGGTTGCCGACGTGGGATTTTCATCCCGAAGCGCTCGAATACCACGGCCTCGTGAGCGCGCTCAAAGCCGGCCTCGTGCACGCATCCCGCGTGAGCACCGTGAGCCCCACGTATGCGCAGGAGCTGTGCGGGCCCGAATTCGGCTTCGGACTCGACGGGGTCGTGCGGGCGCGCCGTGACCGAGGGGAGCTGCACGGGATCTTGAACGGGATCGACACCGCAGCGTGGGATCCTGCAGCCGACCCGCACACTGTTCCGTACTCCGCGGAGCAGCCCGACGGCAAACGGATGAATCGCAGCCGACTGCTCGAGGAATTCGGGCTCGCGGACCCCTCGGGTCCGCTCGCGGTCGTCGTGGCGAGACTCACCCATCAGAAGGGGCTCGATCTGTTGCTCGACGCACTTCCCGCGTTCATCGAACGGGGCGGTGCGATCGCGGTGCTCGGTTCTGGGGATCCGCGGCTCGAAGAAGGATTCCTGCAGCTCGCCACCCGATTCCCAAGATCAGTCGGCGTGCGCATCGGCTACGACGAGCCCCTCAGCCACCGCATGTATGCGGGCGGCGATCTCGTGCTCGTGCCGTCGCGGTTCGAACCGTGCGGCCTCACCCAAATGTACGGCCTGCGGTACGGCGCGGTGCCGCTCGTCTCCGCGACGGGCGGGCTTCGCGACACCGTCGTCGATGCCGACCCTGGTCGTCTCGTCGACGGCACGGCGACCGGGATCGTCTTCTCGGACCTTGAGGCGGGGGGCCTCGGGTTCGCGCTCGGCAGGTCGATCGACCTGTTCCGTGACCGCGCCGCGTGGGAGAAGCTGCGCGACCGCGGGATGCGGCGGCGTGTCGACTGGGGGTCATCCGCCGCCGAATACGCGAGACTCTTTGCCGAGCTCACCGCCTCTGATGCCACCTCCGGGGTGCGTGCGTGACGTCCGGTTTCTGCCGCCGGGTGACTCCCGGGCAACCCTGGCCGCTCGGAGTCACCCTGGCCGCTGACGGAGTGAATGTCGCGGTGTGGGCGCCCGATGCCGACGAGGTCTTTCTCTGCCTGTTCGGGTCTGCGAACGGCCCAGCACCCGAAGAGCGGATCTTGCTGCCGTACCGCGACGGGGAGATCCGGCACGCCCACGTTTCAGGCGTGCGGGCGGGGGACCGCTATGGCCTGCGCGCGGCGGGCCCCGACCGCCCCGAGGAGAACCTGCGCTTCGACGTCGAGAAACTGCTCGTCGACCCCGCAACGCGGGCCATCGAGGAGCCGCTCCGCTGGCACCCACGCATGGCCGCGGGAGCGGGGGACACCGCCTCGATCGTGCCCAAGTGTGTCGTCGTGGACGAGGCCTGTGCAGTAGCTGGCCCCGATCCCTCATCGAATCGCCCGGATCACCCGTTCGCCGAGCTCGTGATCCTCGAGACACACGTGCGCGGGCTTACCGCCGCGCACCCCGACGTGCCTGAGGATCTGCGCGGAACCTACGCGGGCATGGCCCATCCAGCGGTCATCGAGCACCTCAGCGCGCTCGGGGTGACGGCCGTCGAACTCCTGCCCGTGCAGGCGTCCCTCGACGACCAGCACGTCGTCGAGCGGGGCCTCACGAACTTCTGGGGGTATCAGCCGATCGCCTGGGCCGCACCCGAGCCGCGATACGTATCGGAAAGCGGTGCAGGCGCAGACGCCGAATTCCGGCATCTTGTGTACTCCCTCCACGAGGCCGGAATCGAAGTGATCCTCGACGTCGTCTTCAACCACACCGGCGAGGGCGACGAGTGCGGACCGACACTCTCGCTCCGCGGGCTCCATGAACGAGGCGCCTATCGTCGTGGTGCGTCGGCCACGTATCTCAATGATGCGGGCACGGGGAACACCGTCGACGCCTCGCAGCCGATGATGCTCCGGCTCATCATGGACTGCCTCCGACACTGGGCCACGCGGTACGGAGTTGACGGGTTCCGCTTCGACCTCGCGGTGACCCTCGGGCGGGCCGGTGGTGATGACGAATTTGACCCCGCCGCTGCCTTCTTCCAGGCCATCGCGCAGGACCCTGCGCTTGCCGGACGGAAGTTTATTGCGGAGCCGTGGGATCTCGGCCCGGGCGGTTACCGACTCGGCGCGTTCCCTCACCCCTGGGCCGAGTGGAACGACCGCTTCCGCGACGGCGTGCGCCGCCTCTGGCGGGGCGACGGCTTCGGAGACGCGGGAATCGGTTCGCTGCTCCTCGGCTCCGCCGCGCACTTCGACCACTCGGGTCGCCCCGCTACCGCATCCATCAACTTCGTGACAGCGCACGACGGGTTCACCCTCGCCGACGTCGTCTCGTACTCGCGCAAGCACAACGAGGCGAACGGTGAGGAGAATCGCGACGGTCGCGACGAAAACTTCTCAGACAATCTCGGGGTCGAAGGGCCAAGCAACGATCCCGGCATCGTCACCGCCCGTGCGCGACGTGCACGAGCGATGCTCGCGACGCTTCTCGTCGCGCAGGGCGTACCGATGCTGCTCGCGGGTGATGAGATCGGGAACAGCCAGTCCGGGAACAACAACGCGTACGCCCAGGACAACGAGATTGGCTGGGTGGACTGGTCGGCGCCTGACATGGAGCTGTTCTCGCTGGTGCGCCAGCTCATCGCCGCGCGCCGGCGCGTGCCGGTGCTGCGACAGACCGCCTTTCTGCACGGCCGAGAACGTGGCGACGGGCACCGGGACATCGTCTGGCGCCGCGCAGACGCTGCCGAAGCAAGCGACGCGGACTGGAACGACGCCGAATGCCTCGTCGCGGAACTGCGTGGAGCTGCTGGAGGTCCGGAGGGCGAGCAGCTGCAGGGCGCGGCGCTCGTCATCCTGAACACCGGCGGCGATGCCGACGTCAGTCTGCCCGACCCGGGAGCAGGTCAGTGGTGGGAGATCGAGGTCGACACCGCGCGGCCGGAGGCGCGCAGTAACCGCCCCACTGTCTCACCGATCAACGTGCTCGCCCAGTCCGTGACCGTGCTGTCGAGCTCGCCAAAACCAGATGACGGGTACGCGAGGGCGATCCCTGCAGACCTGCACCGTGCGACTGATGCTGACAAGGAGCCAATTTCCCGTGCCTGACGAGAACCTCACCGGAACGTTAGACCGCCGCGACTGGTGGCGCAGCGCTGTGATCTATCAGGTCTATCCGCGCTCCTTCGCCGACTCAGACGGCGACGGTATCGGCGACCTCCCCGGCACCACCTCGCGGCTCGGCTACCTCGCGAGCCTCGGCGTCAACGCAGTGTGGATTTCGCCGTTTTTTCCCTCGCCCCAGGCCGATGCCGGCTACGATGTCGCGGACTACTGCGACGTCGACCCGTTGTTCGGATCCCTCGCCGATTTCGACACCCTCGTCACCGAGGCGCACTCCCGCGGCCTGCGCGTCATCATCGACCTCGTACCCAACCACACGAGCGACGCGCACCCGTGGTTCCGCAGGGCGCTCGCCGCAGGCCCCGGCTCACCCGAGCGCGGCTGGTACCACTTCCGCGACAGCGACCCGAGCGACCCCGATCGCCCGCCGAATGACTGGCCCTCAGAATTCGGGGGACCGGCATGGACCCGTACGCCAGACGGCCAGTGGTACCTGCACCTGTTCGACTCACGGCAGCCCGACCTCAACTGGGAATACTCCGGTGTGCGCGCTGCTTTCCTCGACGTGCTCAGGTTCTGGCTCGACCGGGGCGTCGACGGCTTCCGCGTCGATGTCGCCCACGGACTCATCAAGGCTCCAGGACTCCCTGACGCAGGCCACTCGCGCGCCGAACTGGCCACTCTGCCGACGAGCGCCGCACCCTTTTGGGATCAGGATGGTGTGCACGAGATCTACCGCGAGTGGCGGCGGCTGCTCGACTCGTATCCGGGAGAACGGGTGATGGTGGCCGAGGCCTGGGTAAATCCCGCCGACCGGATCGCCCGTTACGTGCGCGCCGACGAGCACCACCAGGCATTCAACTTCACGTTCCTTGACACTGCGTGGACCGCCACTGAACTCCGGGAACGCATCACCGCATCGGTCGCTGCGAACGAGCCGGTGGGTGCGCCGACGACCTGGGTGCTCTCGAACCACGACGTGATCAGGCCGGCAACCCGGCTTGCGCTCGCGGCGAAGGAACGGGCGACGCAGCTCGGCCCACCGGTGACACCACCCGATCCGACGGTCGGGCAACGCCGAGCGCGTGCCGCGATATTGCTCATGCTCGCTCTGCCGGGCAGCGCTTACCTCTACCAGGGCGAAGAGCTCGGTCTTCCCGAGGTGCTCGATCTCGAGCCGGGGGTGCGTCAAGACCCGACGTTCGCGCGCACCGGGGGAGCGCGGCTTGGCCGCGACGGTTGCCGGGTGCCGCTTCCTTGGCGGCGGGAGGCCCCGGCCTTCGGGTTCAGCCCGACTGGAGCGGCCTGGCTGCCGCAGCCGGGCGAGTTCGCGGCGCTTGCTGTCGACCAGCAGGTGGGGGTGCCGGGATCGACGCTGGAACTCACCCGGTCGCTCATCGCGATGCGTGCGGAGCACCGTCTCGGGGAGGGATCCCTCACCATCGTCGATCCGCGCACCGTGCTCGGTGATGCCGCGCACGGGGACCTCGTCGTGGTCGAGGTGCGTTCTGGCTCCAGCGTGACGCATGTGCTCCTGAACCTCGGGCCCGCCGTCGTGCTCCCCGAAGGCGCACGCGTGCTCATCGCGAGTGAGCCCGTCTCCGGTGCTCAGGTCTCCACCGACTGCGCGGTGTGGCTCGAGCTCTGATCGCCCGGTGGCGCTGTCGCACAGATCGCCCGGCGGCGGATGGCGGGTAGCTCACATACTCAGCGGTGTGCGAAGATACCAATCGCGAGGAGTACGAGACCCGCAACCGCGAGGAACGCGACAAGGGCCCACCGATAGTCCCAGCGGAGGACTCGTTCGTACGTCTCAGTGAGTTTCCCCGTGATCCCCGGGAATTTCGTCCATACCCAGGCCAGCGCGAAGAACGGCGCGATCAGCGCCGCGAGGAAAAAGAGGTACGCGATCCCTCGGAGCACGAAATCGTGGCTGAGGCTCGTCACCACGCGCCCCGTGAGATACATCACCGGGAGAGTCGTAAACCCGATGATCGAGCTGCTCACGCCGATCACAAAATAGCTGTACGGCTTGGCGTCGGGTTTCGGTTCCGATGGTGCGCGGACAGGCAGGGTTGGTCTGAGGATCCTCCAGGCGGCGATCCCTGCCGCGGCAAGAAGAAACACCACCCCGGCGACGAGATCCACCCAGATGTTGAGAAGGAGGTCGTCGACGCGGCCGCGGACCGCATGCACGAAGCTGTTCGGATTGACGAACTGGAAGATCGCGAAGAGCACCGTTGATCCAAGCGCAAGCCCCGCGGTCATCCAGATGATTCGTGGCAGCCAACGCGTCTTCCGCGCAAGCATGTCGGCCGTCGCCGCATACAGAGCGGGGTTGCCGCCCATCGTGAGGGCGAATCCAGTGAGCATGGCGAGGGCGCCGATCCACTTCAACAGCTCTTGCACGCGACTCCCACGCTGGTCGAACTCATGACTTGGAGCGAGGCTCCGCTTCCTCACAGCATCGTAGTGCCTTTGGGTTTGGTGCCCTGCTGCTCGGCGCACCGCTGTGACCTCCCCTGTAAACCGTCGGTGCGCACCGATAGGGTGAGGGGTGAACGCAAAGCCTACGAAAGGGTCACACATGCGCGTCCTCGTCACGAGCTCTCGGAATACATTCGCACTGGATATCATTCGAAAGCTCGGGAGCACCGGGCACGCAGTCTTCGCCTCCGACACCTATCACGGTGCCGTCGGCAGCCACTCAAAGTACCTCACGGGACACTCGATCACTGCGTCGCCGCGGTTCGAGACCGATCAGTTCATCGCCGACATCGTGAAGATCGTCGAAGAGAACGACATCGACCTCATCATCCCGACCTTCGAAGAGGTCTTCTACCTCTCGGCCCGTGCTGCGGATCTGCCGGCGGGCGTGAAGCTCTACGCGGGCAGCTTCGACAAGCTCGCCCGGCTTCACGACAAGGCGAGCTTCAAGCGCCTCGTCATCGAGGCCGGCGTCCCGGTTCCCGAGACGGTCGTCGTCACGAACCAAGATGAGCTGCACGCCGCGATCGACCGGTTCCCGAAGTTCTTTGCGCGCGCCGCGTTCTCACGTGGCGGCGTGGGGCTCCTCACGAACACCGGCCCGCTCGCCGGGAAGATGGACGTCGCTGACTGCCACCCGACCCCCGAACAGCCGTGGCTCGTGCAGCCCTTCGTCGACGGATCCATGGTGTGCACCTACAGCACGATCGTCGACGGCCGGGTCACGTCGCACTGCACCTACCGGGCTCCCGAGCAGTGGGCGCACAGCACCGGGATCACGTTCCTCGCCGTCGACAGCACGGAAACGCTCGCATACACGCAGCGCATCATCGACACCCTCGACCCCGGGTTTACGGGGCAGCTCTCCTTCGACTACGTTGACAACGACGGCGAGCTCTATGCCATCGAGTGCAACCCGCGCCCTACGAACGGCGTGATCCTGCTCGAAGCGGATGAGTTCTCGAACGCCCTCACCGGCGCGAACGAGGAAGCGGTCGTCGTGGAGCCGGGGGTTGAGCGTCAGGTGACCCTCGCGGTGCTCGCCGATGCATTCACCGAGCCGCTGAAGCACCTCAAGACCTCGCTGCACGACCTCATTCACGTGAAGGACGTGGGCTCGGGCTGGCACGACTCGATCGCGATGATGTGGAGCCCCGCGACGCTCGTGCACGGCGCGAAGATGACGCACGGCAAGCGGAAGGAAATTCTCGCGGCGCTCGGTGACGACATCGTGTGGAACGGTGAAACCATCGACGGGATGACGGCTGAGGACGCGTCCGTGCTCGAGGCCGTGCACGAGCAGCGGGTTTAGTTCAGGAGTCGCGACTCGCTCCGCACCGCCGCCTTGAGCGCTCGCGCGAAGCGGGCCGAAAGGCCGCGGCGGGGGAGCGCGTCGAGCCGTGCCGCGAGGTCGGGGAGCGCCGCGGTGCGGCCCTGCACGAGCAGACGCACCGCATTGAGAAACGCCACGGGGTGGGTGTCGAGGGTGCTGTGCCCGTTCTCGATCTGAACGAGCACGGACCCCGGGACGATCTTCGCGACCCGAGCGGCGATCTCCGGAGGCGTGCGCACGTCACGGCTGCCCGCGAGAAGCACCATCGGCCAGTCGAATTTCGCGGCCTCTGCAGCGAGGTCGAATGGCTCATGTTCGAACGCGGGAAAACGATGAGCGATCGGCGCGTACGTGCGGGCGGGGTCGAGGGGCAGCCCGTCGAGCTCTGCACCGTAATTGAGTTCGCGGAAGCCGATCGCTCCCGCGATGTCGAACTCGTAGTGGCCGGGGATGCGCGCGATCGACTCATCTCGCTGCGCATAGACCTCGAGTGCCTTCCAAGCCGGGCCGAAGCTTCTGCGTAGTCGGTTCGCGAGGAGTGGCTCGAGGAGCGGGGCGCCTGCGAGCTCGTATGCGGCACGCACGACGTCGAGCAGAAGCCGTTCGTCGAGGCCGCGTTCGGAGAGGGCCCGGGTTGCGCTGGCAATCGGGGTCTCGGCGTTCCAAAAAAGCTGCCGGATCAGGAGTCGCTCGAGCTCGAGGGCGCCAGTCGACTGGAGCGCGGAATCGAGGAGCATTCCAGCGACCCGCTCCGGGTGCCGGGCGCCGAACGACGAGGCAAGGTAGCTGCCATAGGAAGACCCTGCAATGACGGCCCGCTCGACCCGCTCGTGATCGAGCACGGCGGCGATGTCGTCGACGACTGCTGTGATGCGCATGTGATCGTGGGTGAGCGGTTCGCCGGTGGTGTCGCGTCGTGAGGCTCCGATGCCCCGGTGCTCAACCATGATGACATCGAGCCCACCCGCAGCTGCGAGGCGTCGCAGTGCGCGGTACGGCCTCATTGATGCGAGCCCCGGGCCGCCTGGGATGACGACGATGGGCGTGTCGGTGCGGGGGCCTGAGCGCACGTAGGCGAGGTCGAAGCCTGGGGAGTGGTCAGCTGCAGGGCGAAAGACCCGTCGCACGGAGCCACATGCTGTCGTGGCTCTCGCCCGCGTGCCCTTCATCTTCACATCAGACCTTTCCGAAAGAGGTGTTGAGGATCATTGTTGCCAAGCCAGACCCAGCATGTAGTGAACAGGTGCGGGCCGGACTTGGGGTTATTGCCGAGACTATGGAAAGGCAATGTGGAAACACTGTGTGTGCAGCCTCGGCGCGCATGACAGGGTCGATCCCTGTGTCTCTTCAGTGGGGGTCTCCCTACTGCATATCTCCTCATTGGGGGATCTCCACTCTGCGTACCGCAATCTTCACAATTTGGTACGCAGAGGCGAGATCCCCCGCAGAGTGGAGAACGGGGTCGTCCGACTGCACCCGGTCGGATCGGCTTCGAAGGTGGCCGGGCAGGGGGCCTTCCAGCGCCGCAAGCTTCTGAACAGGTGTTCATTATCTGGTAAGATTAGGGCATGGTCACCCGGACATCGGCCGTGGAAGTTCCACGAGCTGTCGACCCGCGGACGGTGCGCACGCGGTCCGCGATCATTGACGCGATCGAGCGACTGGATCGTGAGGGATCCGCGCTCTCCGTGGCCGCCATCGCCGCATCCGCGGGAATCAGCCGCACGAGCTTCTATGCTCAGTTTCGTGACCTTGGCGACGTCGCTGTTCGGCTCATGCGCGAGCGATACGAAGAAATTCTTCGGATCGACGCTGAACTCCGGGCGGGTGGCGCCGCGGCTGAGCCCACACGAGAGACGCTGTCGCTGCTGCTCGACGAATTCGAGCGGCACCAGACGCTGTATGCGGCAGTACTGGGAAGCGCCGGGTCTAGTGATGCCTACCGCAATCTGCAGGGCATCCTCACTGAGGGGGCGCTCGAGACGATGCGTCGGGTGGCGCCCCAGGGCATCGATCCTGAGGTGGCTGCGAGGTTCATTGCGGCAGGTATTCTCGCCACCGTCATCGACGCTCTTTTTTCTGACAACCCTCCCGCGCCCGCGGAACTGCGCGGGCAGATTATCGACTTGCTGCCGGTCTGGGTGACGACCGACAGCGTCGTGGGCGCTCACACGGAACCCACGAACCCGAGTTCACCACCGAGAGAATGAGGAAGACCATGAAGGCCTGGCAGTTCACCAACACCAACGAGCCGCTCGTGAAAAACGAGGTTCCCGAACCTGTTGCGGGGCCCGGTGAGGTGGTGCTGAAGATGCGTGCGGCCGGCATCTGCCACTCCGACGTCGGCGTGCTCACCGATGAGGGCTGGCTCAGCATGCTCGCGAAGCGCCCGATCACGCTCGGCCACGAGAATGCCGGTGAGATCATCGCCGTCGGCGAGGGCGTTGACGGCTGGGCGGTCGGTGACCGGGTCGGCGTGTGCCCGACCGTACCCGAGGTGGGCGTAGGCGCCGCGGCCTCGCCTGGATACGGCTACGACGGTGGGTTCGCCGAGCAGATGGCGATCAACGCGCACGCGCTCGTGCCGCTGCCCGACAGCCTGTCATACGCGCAGGGCGCCGCAGCCACTGACGCGGGAATGACCGCGCACGCTGCGATGATCACCAACGGCGGTGTCAAGGCGGGCGACACCGTGGGTGTGATCGGTTTCGGCGGGCTCGGCCAGATCGGAGCACGCATCGCCGTGCTCACCGGTGCGAAGGTGTACGTCGCCGAGGTGAACGAGAGCGTGTGGGATGCGGCGCGAGAGATCGGCGTCACCGACGTGAAGAAGTCGATCAAGGATTTCGAAGGTGTCTCCTTCGACGTCATCGTGGACTACGCGGGGTTTGGCACGACCACCGCCGACGCCGTCGACGTCATCCGTCGCGACGGCACGGTGGTTCTTGTGGGAATGGGCAAGCTCGAGTCCACGATTAACACGATGTCGCTGATCCTCAACCAGTGCAACCTCAGGGGTTCGAACGGTGGCACGAAGGCCGACATCGAGGGCGTCTACGCGTTCATGGCGTCCGGCGACCTGAACCCCAAGCTCACGGAGATCGGTTTTGACGAGATCGCTGACGGCATCGAGCAGTTGCAGGCCGGCAAGGTGCAGGGTCGACTCGTCGCGGTCTTCGGCGAGTAACCCGATTCACCCCTGATCCGCGGGTGGCTGCGTCACAATGGGGGTATGTCGCATACGTATCTCCTCGACGCCGCTCACCCGCGGATCATTGCGCACCGCGGCTTCGTCTCTGACGACCAGGCGTCGCGAGGGATCGCGGAGAACACTCACGCCGCATTCACCGAGGCGCAAGACGCTGGTGCCGCGTATCTCGAGACCGACTGCCACCTGAGCAGCGACGGCCGTGTCGTCCTGTTCCACGACGACGACCTCGGCCGAATCACCGGTGACCCGCGAAAAATCGCAGAGGTCCACTCTCGAGAGCTGACGGAGATCATGTCCGACCGCGGGGGAATGCTCACGCTCGACGAGGCGCTCGAGGCGTTCCCCGATGCCCGCTTCAACGTCGACGTCAAAGCCGATGCGGCTGCGGATGACGCGGGTCGAAGCGTCGCCCCGCATGCGGGCCGGGTGCTACTCACGAGTTTTCATGCCGAGTCTCGCCGACGGGCGCTGCGCGCTGCGGCGTGCGCGAATCGCTTCGTTCGTCCGCAGCACATGACCCACGCTGAGTTCACCCGAAGTCCCGCACTCCCTGCGACGTCACCCGACCGCAGCGCCCTGACCAGCCTGTTGCTCGCCATCGCCACCCGTTCACCCGGCCGCATCACCCGAACGCTCGAAGGCTTCGACGCGCTTCAGATCCCCGAACGTTGGCGGGGCATGCGGGTGCTGACACCCTCGCTCCTCGCCGCCGCGCACGCGCACGGGGTTGAGGTGCACGTGTGGACCGTCAACGATCCAGACCGTATGCGAGTACTCGTGAACCGCGGCGTCGATGGCATCATCACGGACCGTGTTGATCTCGCACTCGCGGCGTTCAGCTGAGCGGCCATCATCGGGCGGTGGGCATGCTGCGACTTCTGCCCGGAACACTGCCGTGAGTTCGCCGGAGCGATGCGCCAAGGATCACGATCCCAGTGGCTCCGAGCAGGAGCCCCAGCACCAGCAGCTCGGAGTGCGCGTCGGCCCCGGTCGCGGGGAGCTGGCTCGGTGCGGTGCTGCCCGAACCTCCCGGACCGGGTGCGGGGTGCGGGGCAGGTTCGGGTGTCGGCTGCGGGCTTGGCTCCGGTGTCGGCGCCTCGGCGATCGCGCGGCCAATCAACGGCGGCTCGACCGCGAGACCCGCGCGCTCCTGGGCGCGGAAGTAGTCGACCGTCATCTCGAGGTCGTTGAGCCCGGTGTCAGTGTGGTTGGATCCCTCGGGAAGTACCGAGAGCCGATCTCCACCGTTCGCAAGAAATGAGATCGTGGCGACCGTGTAACTTGCGGCCGGGTCGATGGGTGCGCCGTGGAGTGAGATGGAGGTGATGCGGGACCCGAGCGGAGCATCTGGGCGGTACGTGTAGCTCAGTCCCGCTGAGACGCTCAGGTGGCGCTTCTGCTCGACAGCTTGATCGGCCACCGTGGCGACCGTCCACTGCTGCTCCAGCAGCTCTTTGACCTGGGCGCCCGTGAGCTGCACCGTCATCATGGTGTTCGCGAAGGGCTGCACATTCGCGACGTCGCGGTAGGTGACGGTGCCGGGAGGCAGCAGGCCGCCCGAGCCGTCGGCTGCTCCCTCGACGTAGATAAGGTCCTCCCGCAGCCCGCCCGCATTCATCACTCCGATGTCGGCACCCGCGATCGACTGCTGGGTGATGTCGGCGATGAGGTTTCCGAGAGCGGACTCGACACTGCGATCGGTGCCTGGCGGGGTGCCACCGCGAAGAATGTCGGCGCTGATGCGGCCGACGGGTTCGCGTCCGAGTGTGTCGGCTTGCTCGACCGCCGCATCGACGATCGCCTCGACGGCAGGGTCTGGGGCGAAGTATGTTTCGCCTGCGAGCCTCACGAGATCCGCTGAAGCCTCTGAGAGCTGTGGCGTCTCACCAGAAGTGTCGAATTCGAGCAGCAGTCGACCGAGCGCAGCTCCGTAGTGGTCGGCCTGAATGACGGGGCGGTCCGCGATCGTGCACGCGTACGCCTGGTGTGTATGAGCGGAGACGACGGCGTCGATGAGCGGGCTCGCTTCGCGGGCGAGCGTGCCGAACACGCTCTGCTCGGTGGCAACCGCGTCGCAGTCGCCTGTGCGAGCGCCATCGTGGGTGAGGAGCACAGTCGCGTCGACGAGTTCGTCGATCTCGGACGCAACGCGGTTGGCCGCATCGAGCTGGGAGGTGAACTCGATCTCTTCAATCAGCCCCGGGTTCACCGACGTCGCCGTCTGTTCGGTGACGGTACCGATGAAGCCAATCTTGATGCCGTCGCGCTCGACGATCGCGTACTCGTCGAGTATCGGGTTGTCCGTCGTGCGGTCGCGCACGTTTGCACCAAGCCCGTACGCACGCCCGTCGCCGCCGGCGAGATCGCCGTATCTCGGCAGCACACGATCGATGAGATCTGCGGAGCCCTGATCGAACTCGTGGTTGCCCACCGCGGAGACATCGAGACCCGCACGCACGAGCGCATCGATCGTCGGCGCATCCTGGGCAATGAACGAGGTGAAGGTCGATGCACCGATATTGTCGCCCGCCGAGGCGAAAATCGTCTTGGGGTGTTCGGCGCCGAGCTTGTCAACGGCGCCGGAGAGGACTGCTGCCCCCGCGATACCGGGTGACCGCCAGGGGTCCGCCTCGAGTCGGCCGTGGAAATCGTTGATTGTGAGCACCTGCACCGTCGTCGTGCCGGCGTCGGTGTTCGCTTCGGGGCCCGGGTTCGCGTGCGCCTGCACGGTGAGTGACGCGGGGGAGAGGGGTGCAAGCAGTGTGCTTGCGAGGACCGCGACACTGAGAAACATTGGACCTCGGCGGGATGGGCTTCGAGGAGGGGTACGCCTCCATGTTGGGCGGGCTGCAGCCGATCGGAAAGAGGGAGCGTGCATACGGTCATTCTGCCCGAAACCTGATTGTGCCGGTGGTGCCGGGCGCAGGATCCGCCTGCAGGGTTCGCCTCGAAACGCAAGCCGGGTATCGCGCCGATCCAGCCGGTGTCAACGGGCTGACGGGCGCCCTGCGACCCAACATAAGCTCAAGGTGCCGATGCCAACCGGGGTGTGTCGAGTGTCAGATTTCGAGCTTCGACTGTTGATGGGAGAAGAGGATGCCGAGGGATGGGTTGAGCGCAGAGCCGAGGAATTTCGGCGTGGAAGAGGAGTACCTCCTGCTCGACGCGACCGATGGGCGACCGGTCGATATCGCGTCCGTGGTGATCGGGGAACTCTCAGCGCATGCTGGCCCCGCTGAACGAGAGTTCTTCTCCAGCCAACTCGAGACGGCGACCCCGATCTGCGTTGACGCGATTGAGGCCGAAGCACAGTTGCGACGGTTTCGCAGTGAAGCGGGAAGGATCGCGGCCGCGCATGGGGCCTTGCTCGCCGGCACCGGGCTGCCACCCGTGGGCGGGGAGACCGTCGGAACCGTGACGCGACACGACCGCTACCGGCAGATCGATGCCGACATGCGTGGCGCGGGCGCCTATCAGTACGTCACGGGCACTCACATCCACGTCGAAGTGCCCTCGCGAGACGCCGGAGTCGCTGTGCTTCGACGGTTATCGAGATGGGCACCGGTTCTGCTCGCCATGACCGCGAATTCGCCAGTGTGGTGCGGCGAGGCGACGGGGTTTGCGAGCTGGCGCACCCTCATGGGTACGAACTGGCCGCTCACCGGCTACCCGCCGGACTTCGCCGATGGCGAGGAATACGCTCACACTGTTGAGCAGTTGGTTTCCAGCGGGGTTCTTCGTGACCCCGGCATCGTCACGTGGCTGGCGAGGCTGTCAGACAACTATCCGACGGTGGAGTTGCGGATCGCCGATGCACAGCTCAGTCCGGCCGATTCCGTCTCGTTCGCGGTGCTCGTGCGAGCGCTCGTCGAGCGTGCCCTGCACGACGAAGAGCACGGCCTTGCTGCGCCTCCCATCGCGCCGGGACTCGTCGATGGTGCGATTTGGGTGGCGGCCCGCAACGGACTCGAATCCGACCTGGTTGATCCGGTCCGGGCAGCCGCGCGACCCGCCTTCGACGTCGTTGATGAAATGCTGGGCACCATCCGGCCGGAGCTCGTACGCTTCGGCGACTTCGCGCGGGTGAAACGGTATGTCGAACTGCTGCGGCGGGAGGGGAGCCCGGCACGACGCCAGATTCGGCGATTCTCTGAGCGAGGGATCCCTGGCCTCCTTGATCTCTACCGCACCGCGGCCGCCCCACCGAACCCGTCCACGATGTGAGGTCACCGCGATTCGGATCGCCCCGAGGCCGTGTGGTCTCGGCGGGCACGGCGAAGCCTCGTCGATCTAGACTGGCGGGGTGACCAAGCAGAGCAACCCATACGTTCGCGTGGTGCGCTGGGAGGACCGAACCGCCTAGTGGTTGTTCCTCGGCGCGGTGATACTTTTCGGCTTCGCCACCTGGTACCTGGTCGATGACCAGCCGTCACGAGCGAAGGGCGCGTTCACCGGGCTCGTGGTGATGGTGCTGTGGGTGTGGTTTTTCGTGGACTTTCTCATCCGATTCGTGCTCGCGCGCGGCGCACGGAAGTGGTTTCTGCGGACCCGAAGATTCGACCTGGTGAGCCTCGCCCTGCCGTTTCTGCGGCCGTTCCTCATCATCATGTTTATCTGGCGGATTCCGGCGCTGCGGCACGGCGAGGCTTCGAAACAGCGACTCCGGTACCTGATCGTGACCGTGATCGGGTCGTTCCTGTACGTCTACGTGTGTGCTTCGCTCGTGTTCACCGTCGAGCGGCACGCTGACGGAGCTAATATCAAGAGCTTTGGCGACGCCATCTGGTGGGGATTCGTGACGATCGCGACGGTGGGGTACGGCGACTTCGTGCCGGTCACCGTTCCTGGCCGGGTGATCGCGATCGGCCTTATGGTCGGCGGAATCATCGTGGTCGCGGTCACGACAGGGACCGTTGTATCGAGCCTCATGGACCGGGTTCGTCGCGTGATCACCATCGAGCAGGATCGCGTAGGTGACTCCCCGGGCGCAACGGGTGCTGGAATATCAGACGACGGTCACCGGAACGAGGCGTGACGGTCAGCCGTGTTTCGGGGTGTCGCCCTCGGGTGCGTTCGGTGCGCCCGTTGCGTCTCCCGCTTGACTGCGGAGCAGGTCGCGGATCTCGGTGAGTAGTTCCTGCTCGGTCGGAACTTCGGGTTCGTCGCTGTCGGGCCCGGGCCTACGCAGCTTGTTCATCGGCAGCACGAAGACGAAGTAAACGACGGCCGCAATGATGAGGAAGTTGATGAGTGCCCCCAGCAGAGCACCGAAGGAGAGGGTGCCCCCGCCCGGGAGTGCAACCTGCAGGGCGCCGTCCAGGGAGTCGGCGCTGAAGAACATGCCGATGACGGGATTGATCAGCGATTCGACGACCCGATCGACGACCGTGTTGAACGCCGCACCGATGACGACGGCGACCGCCAGATCGATGACGTTCCCACGGAGAATGAACTCCTTGAAGCCCTTCAGCACGGTGCAACCCCTTCGGTCGGATTCTTATTGCGTTCCAACGATATCGGGATTGCGTCCAGAAATGGCGGAAGTCCTGCACGAGAGTTTCGTGCAGGACTTCCGCCTGGTGGAGTCGGGAAATTCTTTGACTCCGGAACCGGTGCTACATGCAGGCCATGTAATCTTCCATCATCGCGGTCGTGAGGTCGCCCATCATCGTGCCAAAGTCCTCTGACTGCGCGGCGTTCAGCGGGTCCTGAGCGAACTCATAGAACTTCTGGTACACCGCCTGGTTCGGGCTCGGCTCGCTTGCGAGCGCCTCGAGCGCTGAGAGCATCTCCGGGGAGATCCCGTTCGGATCCGATCCTGGATCCGCCGAGTCGAGCTGCATCAGTGCGCTGCAGAATGCAGGTGAGTAATCACCCGAGGGAGTGGTGTTGCTCTCATCGGGTGCGGAGGAGTTGTTATCGAACTCCTCGAACTCCGCCTGCGAATCTTCGATCGAGGATTCGAGTTCCTCAAGCGTGATCCCGCTCTCCTCAATGATCTGGCTGGCTGATGCGAAGAACATCGACCACGAGATGATCGCGATGATGCCGACCAGAACGGCGACCGCGCCCGTGATGAGGCCCGTGAGCGACATGCCCTTCGACTGCTTCTTCTTCAGCGCGAGCGCGCCGAGAACGATCGCTGCGACACCGATGAGGATCGTGATCACGCCGCCGACGAACGGGATCCAGGAGAAAATCACCCCGCCCACGAGGGCCACGAGTCCGAGGATCAGGGCGGTGATGGCGAGCCCCTTCGAAGGCGGCTTCGGGCCGCCAGCGTAGCCGCCGTAGGCGGGGGGCTGAGGCGTTCCCGGTGCGCCGGGCGCACCCGGGGCTCCCGGAGCGCCCGGTGCGTACTGGTTCTGCGGCATCTGAGGTGCCTGCGGGGGCTGCGGCGCCTGCGGGAACTGCTGACCCTGTGGTGAACCGGGGCCGAGCGGGGCCGACTGCTGTGGCGCCTGTGGCATCTGCGGAGCCTGCGGCGTCTGCGGGGCCTGCGGCGACCCCGGGCCGAGCGGGGGCTGCTGCGCGGGCGCGCTGGGCTGGGCGAAATCCGGCTGCGGCGCGGCGGGATTCTGCGGGGGAATCGGTGCGGCCGGAGGCTGCACGTTCGGCGGGGTGCCGTCGGGGCCGGGGCCCGTGTTCTGCGGTTGGCCGCCGGGCGTGTTGGTGTCGGACATGTCCGGTCTCCACTCCTTGAGTTCGAATCGGTGCGTCCCGGGACTGTCTACTGCCACTCCGGTGCGCCCGACGGGCACCCGGTCCGGGCGGAGGTTTCGGAGAACCCTCAACGACCATCCTATGGCGCGGTCGGTCGATTCGGTTGGATCCCGCGCCCCTGTCAGATGGGCCGGGTAGCGTGGGGGTATGGAATTTCTCGGCGCAACGCCCACCGTGGACCTGACCTATTCCGATGTTTTTCTCGTTCCGCGACACTCGAATGTGGGCAGCAGGCTCGGCGTCGATCTCACGCCACACGACGGGACGCCCGCGACGCTGCCGCTTGTCGCCGCGAATATGAATTCCGTCACCGGGCCACGCCTCGCAGCCGTTCTCGCCAGGCGCGGTGGGCTCGCGGTGCTTCCTCAGGATCTCTCGCGGGAGTCGGTCGAGCATGCGATTCGCTGGGTCAAAGCGCAGCCGACGCAGGTTGACAGCCCGCTCGTGCTCCCTCCCGCGGCAACCGCAGCCGAGGGGCTCCGGCACATTCCGCGTGCGGAGGGCCAGAGCATTGTCGTGGCCCACGTCGACGAGCGTGCGGGCTCTGCCGCAGGCGTGGAGGTTCCTGTCGCAGCGAGCGGGGTGCTCGGGGTTGTCTCAGCCACCAGGCTCATGACGGTTCCAGAAGACGCGCGCCTCGGCGACCTGATCCGCGGCGCGGCACCGAAGGTGGACCTCGAAGAGCTCGCCGACCCGCGAGATGCTTTCAGCGTCGTGCTCGAGTTGACGGAGCGGTTCGACGTCGAGGCCGTCGCCGTCATCGATGCGGGGCGGCTTGTCGGGACCCTTTCTCGGCGATCTGCGCTCCGCAGATCGATCTACCGCTCGGCTCTCGACGGGGAAGGGCGACTCGCCGTGGCCGCAGCGGTCGGAATTAACGGGGACGTTGCAGCGCGAGCGAGGCTCCTCGCGGCGGCCGGAGCCGACGTGCTCGTGGTCGACACGGCACACGGCCACCAGGAGGGCATGCTGCGCGCGCTCCGCACGGTCGCAGACCTGGATCTTGGTCTTCCGATCGTTGCGGGGAACGTGGTGACGGCGGAGGGCGCGGTTGACCTCGTGCACGCCGGCGCCAACATTCTCAAGGTCGGAGTCGGGCCGGGGGCGATGTGCACCACTCGCATGATGACGGCGGTGGGACGGCCACAGTTCTCCGCGGTGCTCGAGACTGCCCGGGCCGCGAACGAGCTCGGGGCGCACGTGTGGGCTGACGGCGGGGTCCGATACCCGCGCGACGTCGCCCTCGCACTTGCGGCCGGGGCTGCCGCCGTGATGATCGGCTCCTGGTTCGCGGGCACCGCTGAGTCGCCTGGCGAGCTCGTGACCGAGCCCGACGGGCGCCAGTACAAGGAATCGTGGGGCATGGCCTCCACAAAGGCGGTGCAGGGGCGGTTCGGAGACCTGGACATGTACGCACGCGCACGGAAGGAGCTCTTCGCCGAAGGAATCTCCTCGTCCAAGATCTACCTCGATCCGCAGCGGCCGAGCGTCGAAGATCTCGTCGACATGATCACCTCAGGCGTGCGTTCCTCGTTCACCTACGCTGGTGCCGGAACGCTTCCCGAATTCCACGAGCGGGCACGCGTCGGCCTGCAGTCGGCTGCGGGCTATGAAGAGGGTAAGGCGCTCCCCGTGTCCTGGTGATGCCACCCCGACCGGATCCACCCCACGGACCTGCGAGAATAGATCGCAGGTCCAAACACGAGGAGCAAGATCGGTGAAGTACATCTCGACCCGCGGCGGTATGGCGCCCGCACCCTACAGCGCGATCCTGCTAGAAGGGCTCGCCACTGACGGGGGCCTCGTCGTCCCCGAAACTGTGCCCGCAGTGAGCGCTGACGAGATCGAGTCGTGGCGATCCCTCACCTACCCGGAGCTGGCGACCGAGATCCTCAGCCGCTACGCGACGGATATTCCGCGTGACGACCTGGCGCGGATGTGTCAGGCTGCCTACTCCGCAGAAAATTTCCAGGCCGAAGAGATCGTTCCGGTGACACCGCTCGAACCTGGCCTCTCGGTCGTCGGCCTGTCAGAGGGCCCGACGCTCGCGTTCAAGGACATGGCGATGCAGTTTCTCGGGCAGTCGCTCGAGTACGTGCTCGCGAGGAGCGACCGCGCGCTCAACATCGTCGGTGCGACCTCGGGTGACACCGGTTCGGCGGCAGAATACGCGTTGCGCGGCAAAGAAGGGATCGCCGTGTTCATGCTCTCACCGCAGGGCCGCATGAGCGACTTCCAGCGCGCGCAAATGTACTCCCTGACTGACGACAACATCCACAACATCGCGATCGCCGGCGTGTTCGACGACTGCCAGAACCTCGTGAAGGCGCTCTCGGGCGATCTCGAGTTCAAGCGCGCGCACGACCTTGGCACCGTTAACTCGATCAACCTCGGGCGCATCTCCGCCCAGATGGTGTACTACTTCTGGGCTTGGCTGCGCATGACCGATGATGTTGCGGCCGACGCTCGCGCGGATTTTGAAGTGTCCTTCACGGTGCCATCCGGGAACTTCGGCAATATTCTTTCGGGCCACCTCGCGAAGAACATGGGGCTTCCGATCCGCCGGCTCGTCCTGGCTGCGAACGAGAACAATGTGTTGGATGAGTTCTTCCGCACCGGCCTGTACGCGCCCCGGCCCGCGGCGAAGACCCACGCAACCTCGAGCCCGTCCATGGATATCTCGAAGGCCTCAAACCTCGAGCGCTTCATCTTCGACCTCGTCGGCCGCGACCCCGAACGGCTCGCTGCGGCCTGGCGCGAACTCGACGCGACCGGCCGGATCGATTTCTCATCGGAACAGCCGCGATTCGAATCGGAGTTCGGGTTTCAGAGCGGCACGAGCACGCACGCCGATCGTGTCGCGACGATCCGTTCCGTCTTCGAAGCGAGCGGTACGCTCATCGACCCCCACACCGCGGACGGAGTGAAGGTGGCACGAGAGCACCTGGAGGACGGCGTTCCGATGCTTGTGCTCGAGACCGCGAAGCCCGAGAAGTTCCCCGAGATCGTGTTCGAGGCGACGGGGGAGCGGATCGGTCTGCCCGATCACCTCTCTGACCTGCTCGACCTGCCGCAGCACGTCACCGAGATGGATGACGACGAACGGGAGCTGCGCGACTTCATCGCCGCGCGCGCGACCCGCCGCTGACCGGCGCGAGGGATCCAGCCCCGACCGGGGTACGGCTGGGGCCGGCTGGGGCGCAAGGGGTTTCGCAGTGTGGCTCCGCCCCATAGGCTGGGCCCGGAGCCGCAGCCAGCAGGGAGGTGCCGGATGTTTCGCGGAAGACGGATTCGTGAACTCGACGCGCGTGTGACGAGTCTTGAATCGCAGACGGGGTCGCGCACGCGATCCCTCGCGAATCGACGTGGTGAGAGCGTAAACGGCCTTGCGCCGGGCCGGACGGGCGGGCCCACAGATGCGTCGAGCACCGCACGCCAGGCCTGGGGCGACCAGTTCGGATTGCTCGCCACCCGGGCACTGCAGATCATCATCGTGCTCGCGCTCACCACCCTCGTCGTCATCGGGGTACGCACGCTCAGCGTCGTATTCATCCCGATTCTGCTCGCGCTCATCTTCGCGAGCACCTTCGCACCGGTGATGTCGTGGCTGCGGGTGCGAATGCCGCCGGCGCTCGCAACGGTGCTCGTGTTGCTCGCGATCGTGCTCCTGCTCACGGGTATCGGCTGGCTCATCGTGTGGGCGGTGATGGACCAGTGGGAGGACCTCTCCGAACAGGCTCAGGTCGGGTTTGCGCAGGTGCTCGACTGGGTGCGCACCCTGCCCTTCGCCCCCGATCAAGCGCAGCTCTTGGAGTGGCGCGACGGCGTCGTCGATTTCCTCACGAGCGCGCAGTTCGGTTCCGGTGCCCTCGCTGGCGTGGGAATCGTCACCAACTTCATCACCGGCTTCGTGCTCATGGTGGTCGTGCTGTTCTTTTTCCTGAAGGACGGGCCGCAGATCTGGCGGTTCGTGCTGCGGCCGTTCGAGGGTGAGGCGCTCGCGCGGGCGAGGCGCGCCGGCGACAAGACCGTCAACACGCTCGGCTCGTATGTGCGGGGAACCGCGACGGTCGCCGCGGTCGATGCGGTCGGCATCGGAATCGGTCTCCTCATTCTGCAGGTGCCACTCGCGCTGCCGCTCGCGGTCCTCGTGTTCGTGCTCGCATTTATTCCGATCGTCGGAGCCACCCTGGCGGGCACCCTTGCCGCGCTCGTGGCGCTGGTCGCGAACGGGCCGCTGAGCGCCGTGCTCGTGGTCGGGGTCGTGGTGCTCGTCAATCAGCTCGAGGGCAACTTCCTTCAGCCGGTTCTGATGGGTCGCGCGCTGAAACTGCATGCGCTCGTGGTGCTGCTCGCGTTGACGATCGGCACGGTGCTGAGCGGGGTGCTCGGTGCGGTGCTCGCAGTGCCGATCGCCGCGGTCGGGTGGGGCATTATCCAGGTGTGGGATGGTCCGGGCTTGCCGGCGAAGCCCTTCCGTCCGAAACCTGACGAGCTGTAGTGATCGAGGGATCCCGTACCTCTGGCGGGCGGACACTCCCGGATGTCGACGCCCGATTTTGCGTGCACCGTGCGAGTGTGCCAAGATATATGAGTTGACAGCGCAGGAGAGTAATTGACAGCGCCGAGTCAGCTCCGGCCCCATCGTATAGCGGCCTAGTACTCCGCCCTCTCACGGCGGCAACACGGGTTCGAATCCCGTTGGGGTCACCGGAATCGAAAGCCTCACCCGCGGGTGAGGCTTTCGTCGTCTTGGCCACTCGTGCTGGCTCCGACCCGTGTGCGTGGCTCGAGCGCGGCGCCTACTGGGTGGAGCGCTGCGCAGTCCGGCAGTTGTGCTCGATATTCCTGTGGGGAAACCTGCACAACTGCCGGACTCTTCCCGACTTGCGGCGGAGTAAGCTGGAGTGGTTGTGGCCCGGCGTCTGTCGGGCGCGGACCCAGGCACGAAGAGGAGCGCTCAGTGACCCGCACCATCAAGCTCGCCGTCATTCCGGGAGACGGCATCGGACCCGAGGTGATCGCGCAGGCGAACCGCGTGCTGGACGCTGTACTCGAGGGTGGTGAGGTCACGCTCAACCGAACCGAGTTCAAGCTCGGCGCAGAGCGGTACCTCGAGACGGGCGACACGCTTCCCGAGGACGAGCAGGCGGCAATCGCCGAGCACGAGGCGATCCTCTTCGGGGCCGTCGGAGGCGTGCCCGGCGACCCACGGCTGCGTGACGCCAACATCGAACGTGGGCTGCTGCTGAAGCTGCGCTTCGACTTCGAGCACTACGCGAACCTCCGGCCCTGCACGCTGTTCCCGGGTGTGGAATCGACGTTGCGCAACCCCGGCGAGGTCGACTTCCTCGTCGTCCGCGAAGGAACTGAGGGCCCGTATGCAGGAAACGGGGGCCGGCTCCGACCCAACACCGCGAACGAAGTCGCCACCGAGGTATCGGTGAACACCGCGCTCGGGGTTGAGCGAGTAGTGCGCTTCGCCTTCGCGCAGGCCGAGCTTCGGCCACGCAAAAAGCTCACCTGGGTGCACAAGACGAATGTGCTCGTCCATTCCGGCGCGCTCTGGCAGCGCGTCGTCGAGAGCGTCGCCGCGGAATTCCCGGAGATCGCGGTCGACTACATGCACGTCGACGCCGCGACGATCCACATGGTGCAAAATCCCGAGCGATTCGATGTGATCGTGACGGACAATCTCTTCGGCGATATTCTCACCGACCTCGCCGGCGCGATCGGTGGAGGGATCGGCCTCGCCGCGAGCGGCAACATCAATCCTGATGGCACCTTCCCGAGCATGTTCGAGCCGGTGCACGGCTCGGCGCCTGACATCGCTGGCACGCAGCAGGCCGACCCGACGGCAGCGATCCTGTCGGCGGCGATCATGCTCGAGCACCTCGGCCTGCCCGCAGAGGCCGACCGTGTGCGAGCCGCCGTGCGCGCTGATCTCGCAGCGCGCGGCGCGGGTGCCCGCTCAACCACGGAGGTCGGCGACGCCGTGATCTCCCGACTTCCGCTCCGCGGCTGATCGACGACCCGGTCTCACCACCAGAAAGACCCCCACATGAACGACCTTGCCTTCTCCCACACCGCGGCCGATCGGCTCTCCGTCGCCGAACGCGACGCGATTCTCGCGGATCCGGGCTTCGGCACGCGCTTCACCGATCACATGGTGTCGATCGCCTGGACACGGGATGCGGGCTGGCATGACGCCGAAGTGCTGCCCTACGGCCCGATCCCGATGGATCCGGCGTCGTCAGTGCTCCATTACGGGCAGGAGATCTTCGAGGGGCTGAAGGCCTATCGCCGTCCGGATGGGTCGATCGTCACGTTCCGGCCGGTCGAGAACGCGCGTCGCCTCAACGCGAGTGCGCGGCGCCTGGCGCTTCCCGAGCTGCCCGAAGAGCTCTTCGTCGAGGCGATCCACCAGTTGGTCAAGGTCGATGCCGACTGGGTTCCGGGCGGCGACGATCAGAGCCTGTACATCCGCCCATTCATGATTGCGGACGAGAGCTTCCTCGGGGTGCGTTCGGCGCAGCGGGCGCGCTTCCTCGTCATCGCGAGCCCCGCGGGTGCCTACTTCACGGGCGGGGTGAAGCCGGTCTCGATCTGGCTGTCGAGTGATCTCGCACGCGCGGGTCACGGCGGCACGGGCGCAGCGAAGTGCGGGGGGAACTATGCGTCCTCCCTGCTGCCGACGAACATTGCTGCGGCGAACGGGTGCGCGCAGGTGCTCTTCACTGATTCGGCGACACCGGACACGATCGATGAGCTCGGCGGCATGAACCTGTTTCTCGTGCGCGCTGACGGTACGCTCGTCACCCCCGAACTGAACGGGAACATTCTCGACGGCATCACGCGCAAGAGTCTGATCCAGCTCGCGAGGGATCGCGGGCACGCCGTCGAAGAGCGCGCCGTTACCGTCTCAGAGTGGCGCGAGGGGGTCGCGGAGGGCAGCGTTACCGAGGCGTTCGCGTGCGGCACCGCTGCGGTCATCACCCCGATCGGTCGCCTGCTCGGTGAGGCCGGCACGATCGTTGACTTCGGGGAGCGTGCTCCTGGCGCGCTCACGATGTCGCTGCGTGAAGAGCTCGTCGGCATTCAGACGGGGGTTCGTGAGGACCGGCACGATTGGCTCGACATTATCGTGGAGGCGGCACGATGAAGGTCGCAAGGTTCGAGGTCGCCGGGGAGATCTCCTACGGGATCCTCGACGCGGCAGCGGATGGCGACGGGGTCGAGATTGTCGAGCTTACCGGCGACCCGATGATTGCCGGCTACGACACCACGGGTCGCCGGTTCCGTTTTGCGGACGTGCGACTGCTCGCGCCGGTGATTCCTCGTTCGAAGATCGTGTGCGTTGGAAAGAACTATGCGGATCACATCGAGGAAATGCGGTCCGAGACCGGTGGCGATGCGCCGGAGGAGCCGCTGCTCTTTTTGAAGCCCAACACTTCAGTGATTGGGCCTGGTGACACGATCGTGCGACCGACGATCTCTGAACGCGTGGAGCACGAGGGTGAGCTCGCGATGGTGATCGGAGCCGTGGCGAAGGACGTGTCAGAAGAGGATGCTCTCGGCTACGTCTTCGGATTCACCTGCGCGAACGACGTCACTGCGCGCGACCTGCAGATCAAGGATGGTCAGTGGGCGAGAGGCAAAGGGTTCGACACGTTCTGCCCCCTCGGTCCGGTGATTGAGACGGATCCGGACCTTGCTGACGCGCGGGTGATCACGCGCGTGAACGGCGAGGTCCGGCAGGAGGGCAGCACCGCGCAGCTGATTTTCTCGCTCTCCCGCATCGTCGCGCACGCCTCACAGGCCTTCACCCTGCTTCCCGGCGACGTCATCCTCACGGGCACGCCCGCGGGCGTCGGCCGGCTCGAGGCGGGCGACACGGTCGAAGTGGAGATCGAAGGGATCGGCATCCTACGAAACCGGGTCGCATGAGCGAGCGTGCCGCCGCCGAAGATGAGGATCGTTCGCGCGGCACGAGCCGCCGCGACCTTCTGCGGGGCGGCGGACTCCTCGTCGCCGGTGCGGCGGCAGGCATCGGCGGCGTCGCGGCGTGGCGCGGGATGCAGGGCCGCGCGCAAACGGGGCAACCCTACATCCCCGAAGAGTTCTCTGCCCCGCAGCCTCGTGAGGAGGCCGGTTTCGATCACCTCGTGGTGCTCATGGGTGAGAACCGTTCCTTCGACAACCTGCTCGGCAATCTCTACACCCCCGACGACCCGCCACCCGGCGGCGTGTTTGAGGGGCTCGCGTTCGGCGACTACTCGAATCTCGCCTCGGACGGGACGGTGGTTCCGGCTCACGTCTACAGCGGGCAAACCGATCGCATCATGCGACGACCCGATCCCGACCCGGGGGAGGAGTATCCGCACGTCAACACCCAGCTCTTCGGTTCGCTCGATGAGACGAACCGGGGTCGTGAGGTCGGTGACATGCAGGCGCCGTGGAACGCGCCGAAAGCCGGGCAGGAAGTGACGATGTCGGGCTTCGTGCTCGATTACGAGGTGGACTTCGAAGGGCGCACCGGGAAGAAGCCGACTGCCGAGCAGCGCGATCAGATCATGGGCTCCTTCAGTCCGCAGATGCTCCCCGTGACCTCGGCTCTCGCTCGGGAGTTTGGTGTATTCGACCACTGGTTCTGCGCGGTGCCGAGTCAGACGTTCTGCAATCGCAGCTTTTTCCACGCCTCAACCTCTCACGGGTTCGTCACGAATCAGCACCACGGCGGGTATGAGAAGTGGCTGGATGCCGCGCCGACGCCAACGGTGTTTAACCGGCTCGAGGAGGCCGGCCTGAGCTGGCGCATCTACTACGACGAACTGCAGCTCGTCTCGTTCACCGGCATCATTCACGCTCCCGTGCTCGAGCAGTACTGGAAAACCGACCACTTCGCGACGATGGACCAGTTCGAAGAGGACGCGAAGAACGGCACCTTGCCCGCGTACGCGTTCATCGAACCGCGCATGGTGTACAACCACAATGATTTCCATCCGCCGGTCGGGAAACCGCACGAATCGGAGGTTGACGGGAGCGCCGTGTATAATGGGGCACTCTCCGACGTGCGTGCGGGCGACGCGCTCGTGCACCGGGTCTACACGGCGATCCGCACGTCGATGTCGAAGAGTGGTTCCAACTACCTCAACACGGCGATGCTCTTCACATTCGACGAGCACGGCGGAACCTACGACCACGTACCTCCCCCCGCTGCAGTCCCGCCGATGCCGAGAGCCGGCGAAATGGGATTCACCTTCGACCGGCTCGGGTGCCGCGTGCCGACCGTGCTCGTCTCGGCGCACGTCGAGCGGGGAAGCGTGTTCACTGACGAGATGCATCACGGATCCCTCGCCGCGACACTGAGTGATCGCTTCGGCCTGGAACCCCTCACGGCAAGGGATCAAGGGGCGAGATCCATCGTCGACTCGTTCAATCGTAAGGTGCCCCGGCACGTCGCCGATTGGCCGCAGCCTTCGCCCGCGTTTGTTCCCTCGAACCCGGAGGGTGGGGCGCATCCGGCGAAAGCGCACCCGGACCGGCCGCTCAGCCCGCCTGCCAAGGGACTGCTCGGCCTGTTGATCGCCCGGTACGGCACAGCTGAGGAGAAGGCGAACCCGCCGACGACGTTCGCGCAGGCGTATGAGATGCTGCAGAAACACGGGCAGGGCCTCTTCAGGGTGGGCGCGTCAGGGTGACACGGGGTTTTCTGCGCGCGTAGTATTGCGCACGTACCGCGTTGCGGGTGCCGGAATGATCGACGCAGGCGAAGGGCGGACCCAGAGATGACCGCACGAACCACGGCACCTCCGCGCTTCGGAGTGGAGGAAGAATACCTCCTGCTCGACGCCGACACCGGTTTGCCGCGCGACGGAGCCGACGCGATGATCTCGTCGCTCACGGGGTTGCGTGCCGAGCACGAGTTTTTTCATAATCAGCTCGAGACCGCAACGCCGGTGTGCGGAAGCGCGGGGGAGGCCTTCGCTTCGCTCGGTGAGTTCCGTGCCGCAGCCGCAGCCGCCGCAGCCGAACACGGCCTTGTTCTCGCGGGTACCGGGCTGCCGCCCGTGGGCGGTGATCTTGTCGGCCGCGTCACCGACAATGAGCGCTACCGTGGCATTCACCGGGAGATGCGGGCCATGGTGCACCGCTACCACTCCACCGGCACGCACGTCCACGTGGAGGTCCCGTCGCGAGACGCGGGGGTCGAAGTATTCGCGCGGATCGCCCCGTGGTCGCCCGCGCTGCTTGCCCTGACGGCGAACTCACCGATCTGGCTGGGCACTGATTCCGGATACGCGAGTTGGCGGTACCTGCAATTGCAGCAGTGGCCAAGCTCCGGGTATCCGCCGGCTCTTCGGGACGCTGCGGAATATGACGCAATCGTCGACGGGCTCGTGCGCGCCGGGGCGCTGCTCGATAAGGCACTTGTGAACTGGTCGATCCGGCTCTCCGAAAAGTTTCCGACGGTGGAGCTGCGCACCGCGGACGCGCAGCTCACGAGTGGCGAGGCAGTGGTCTTCGGGCTGCTCCTGAGGGCACTCGTTCACACTGCCCTCGGAGAACGCGAACGGGGGGTACCGCTGCGGGCCGCACAACCGGACCTGCTGCGTGGAGTGCACTGGGTTGCCGCTCGGAACGGTGTCGATTCCGAGCTCGTCGATCCGCTGACCGGAGCGCCGGCACCCGCGTTTGACGTCGTCGGGAGCCTCGTCGATCATCTCGCGCCATCACTCGAGGCGACCGGTGACCTCATGCACGTTGAGCGCTTCATCGCCCGACGTCGTGAAGACGGCGGGGGCGCTCGGTTGCAGCGGCGGGCCTGGACCGATGGCGGCATCGCGGGGCTCCTCGACCTGTATCGGCAGGGATCCCTCAGCGCTGACTGAACGCGGTGTCTGCCCCAGGTGTTACTCTCGGGTGCACAGGCGCGAAGGAGGGCCGGTGGCGAGCGAGTGGCGGGCACTGCGTGTTGGCGAATCGGCGCGGGAGCGGCGGCGGCAGCTTGAGCGTGCACATGAGCATTTCACGACGGACGCGCAGATCGCTGACGACCCGGCTCGGCTCGCCCATTTCGCCATGCTCGCCGGCATCCGTCCTCTCGTCGTTGAATCCTGGCTGCGCTCGCAGCGGCACCCGATCGACCTCGACCGCCCGCCGACCTCTCCCGTACTCGACGAGGCCGCGCTCGAGGAAGAACGTACGAAGCACCCGATCTCCCGGGTGCTCCCGATCGTGCAACGGCTCCTCATCGATGACGCTGCGGATTCGGGATTCATTGTTGCGATCGGTGATGCCTCGGGCCGTCTGCTGTGGCTTGACGGAGACTATGCTCTCCGGTCGGCGGCGGAGGAGATGGGATTCCGGGCGGGTATGGACTGGTCAGAAGCCGCGGTCGGCACGAGCGCTCCGGGGAGCGCGCTCGCTCTCGACCATGCGATCCAGGTTATGGGAGCCGAGCACTACCATCGTGCGGTTCACCCGTGGAGCTGCACCGCCGCACCAGTGCACGACCCCGTGACGGGCGCGATCATCGGGGTGATTGACGTGACCGGGGGAGACGCCGTGGCCTCGCCGCACATCCTCCCGCTCGTGGAGGCAACGCTCGCCGCGGTCGAGGCGGAACTCAAGCTGGAGTCGCTGCGATCCCTCATCGAACGCGAGCGCCCGCGCCCGAGTCGGCACGCCAAGCCGACCCGCTCCGCGGTGCCAGACGTTGCGGCGCCGCCGCGCCTGATCGTGCTCGGCCGCGAGCCAGCTCTGCTCGAGCGCGGCGGCGAGACGGTCGCGGTCGGCGGGCGGCACGCCGAGATCCTCGTCGCCCTTGCTGATGCCCCCGCCGGTCTCAGCGCTGCGCAGCTTGCCGAGCAGGTGTACGGCAGCGCCGACGCCGAGCCGACCCTTCGGCCAGAACTCGTCCGGCTGCGGAAGTGGCTTGCGGCCCAGAGCACCGGTCTTGAACTTCACTCACGTCCGTACCGCTTGTCGACCCGTCCGCGACTCGACGCATCCGAAGCACTCGAAGCGCTCGCGCGGGGCGCGCACCGTCTCGCTCTCGCCGCGTACGAGGGGCCGGTGCTTCCAGGTTCGGTGGCTCCGGTCATCGAACAGCTTCGCGCTGAAGTCGACGCCACCCTGCGAGAATCGATGCTGCAATCCGCGGCCTCGGACGTGCTCTTCACCTACGCGCAGAACTGGGCCGTGGATGACGCCGAGGTGGGGTCGACACTGCTGCAAGTGCTGCCCCAGCATTCGCCAAAACGCGGGCGGGCCGTGGCACGCCTTGAGGCACTCGCGAGCTGAGACGGAGCCTGACTCCCCGGCCCTGATTGCTCGCCGCGGTGTGCAACCTCGGTGCAACGAGGCGCCACGTAGCCTCTGAGCACCGGGTCGAAGTAACCGCACCCGGAAAATTCGACAACGACGTCAGATGGAGACACCACCATGGCCGTGTACGCAGCCCCGGGCAGCCCCGATTCGCCCGTCACATTCAAGAGCCGCTATGAGCACTACATCGGGGGTGAATGGGTGCCGCCCGTGAAGGGCCGGTACTTCGAGAACATCACACCCATCACTGGAAAAGCGTTCTGCGAGGTCGGCCGCGGAACCGCGGAAGACATTGAAGCAGCACTCGACGCCGCACATGCCGCGGCACCCGCTTGGAATGCTACGAGCCCCGCCGAGCGCGCGATCATCCTCAACCAGATCGCCGACCGCATGGAACAAAACCTCGAGATGATCGCGGTCGCTGAGACGTGGGACAACGGCAAGGCTGTTCGTGAGACCCTGGCCGCGGGCATCCCGCTCGCGATCGACCACTTCCGCTATTTCGCCGGGGCGATCAGGGCCCAGGAGGGTGGCATCTCGCAGCTCTCCGAGGATCTTGTTGCCTACCACTACCACGAACCGCTCGGCGTGGTCGGGCAGATCATCCCGTGGAACTTTCCGATCCTCATGGCAACCTGGAAGCTTGCCCCCGCGCTCGCCGCAGGCAACTGTGTCGTGCTGAAGCCTGCCGAGCAGACACCCGCGTCGATTCTCGTGCTCTTCGAACTCATTGGGGATCTCCTCCCACCCGGCGTGGTGAACATCGTGAACGGTTTCGGTGCCGAAGCCGGAAAGCCGCTCGCATCCAACCCGCGGATCCGTAAGATCGCGTTCACCGGCGAGACCACGACCGGCCGGCTGATCATGCAGTACGCCTCCGAGAACATCATTCCGGTCACGCTCGAGCTCGGCGGGAAGAGCCCGAACATCTTCTTCGACGATGTGATGTCGAAGGAGGACGCCTACTTCGAGAAAGCGAAGGAGGGCTTCGCGATGTTCGCGCTGAACCAGGGCGAGGTCTGCACGTGTCCGTCGCGCGCGCTCATTCAGGAGTCCATCGCGGGGGATTTCCTCGATGCCGTGGTCGAACGGACCGAGCGCATCAAGCGGGGAAACCCGCTCGACACCGACACCATGGTTGGCGCGCAGGCTTCGAACGACCAGTTCGAGAAGATCAAGTCATACCTGGACATCGGTCGCCAGGAGGGCGCCGAGATCCTGACGGGTGGCGGGGTCGAAGATCTCGGCGGCGAGTTCGCTGATGGCTTCTACATTCAGCCCACGATCTTCAGGGGCGATAATTCGATGCGAATCTTCCAGGAGGAGATTTTCGGTCCGGTCGTGTCGGCGACGACGTTCACGGATTTCGATGACGCGATCCGGATCGCGAATGACACGCTATATGGTCTCGGAGCGGGGGTCTGGAGCCGCAACGGGAATACTGCCTATCGGGCGGGGCGCGCGATTCAGGCTGGGCGTGTCTGGGTGAACAACTACCACGCCTACCCCGCGCACGCGGCGTTTGGTGGATACAAATCGAGCGGAATCGGTCGCGAAAACCACCTCATGATGCTCGACCACTACCAGCAAACGAAGAACCTGCTGGTGAGCTACAAGGAAGAACCAGACGGCTTCTTCTAGGCCGGCGGGGCAAGAACGGCTCTGACTCGGGATGCCTCTCAGAGACGGCGGCGCGCGAGCCGTTCCGTCGATCTCGGGGAGGTACCCCTGTCGGGGCGGTGGAGCCACGCGTACCCTGGAGTGAGACGGTTCTTACAGAGAGGTGAGAGCGATGAACGATTCGTTGACGGAGGCTTGCGACCTCACGGCTGACGCTCCCGCGACCGCCGGAACCGCGCCGATTCCCGGCACGATCGAGGCCCGCCCCGAGGTCGAGGGGGAAACTGAAAGCCGGCTTGCCTTCACACCAGCCGCGATCGAGCTGATCGAACTGCTGTGGGACATGCACGGCCCGCTGATGTTCCACCAATCCGGTGGCTGTTGCGATGGGAGCGCACCGATGTGCTACCAGCGTGGCGAGTTCAAGACCGGTGGACAGGATGTGCTGCTCGGCACGTTGGAGTTGCCGCCTGACGAGGGATCCACGGACCCCGATGCGCGCGAGATCGAGTTCTGGATGTCGCGCGAGCAGTTCGGGGTGTGGGCGCACACGCACCTCACGGTGGACACGGTGGTCGGCAGGGGGTCCGGCTTCTCGCTCGAAGCGCCCGAGGGCCAGCGGTTCCTCATTCGTTCGCGATTGTTGTGATCGATGCGTAGCCTGGAGGTATGACAGTCTCACTGCGCGCACACACCGGGTTCAGTCTGCCGGCGATCGGACTCGGCACCTATCGGCTGGGCGGTGCGTCTGGCGCCGCCGCGGTTCGGAGCGCGGTGCAGAACGGGTATCAGCTCATCGATTCGGCGTTCAACTACGAGAACGAAGGCGCGACCGGTCGCGGACTGCGCGAGGCGGTGGCCGACGGTGCTGACCGTGAACGCCTCGTGTTCACGAGCAAGCTCCCGGGCCGGCACCACTCGTTCGATGCTGCATTGCGCACGATCGAGGAGAGCCTCTTCCGGTCCGGACTGGACCGGATCGACCTGTACCTGATTCACTGGCCGAACCCGAACGTTGGTAAGTACCCGGAAGCTTGGCGGGCCCTCGTGGCCGCGAAGGAACGCGGTCTCGTGGGCGAGATCGGAGTGTCGAATTTCTTGCCCGCGCACCTCGAACGCATTGAAGCCGACACCGGCGTGCGGCCCGTCGTGAATCAGATCGAGGTGCACCCGTACTTCCCGCAGGAAGAGGCGCTCGCATATCATCGCGAGCGCGGGATCATCGTCGAGGGGTGGAGCCCGGTCGGTCGCGCCGACGCGGTGCTCGAACGGCCGATCACCGAGGAACCGGTGATCACGGAGATCGCTGCTGCGCACGGCATCAGCCCAACTCAAGCGGTGCTTGCCTGGCACGTCGCCCGCGGGGTCGTTCCGCTGCCGAAGTCTCAGGATCCGCAGCGCCAGCGTCAGAACCTTGCCGCAGCGGAAATAGTGCTCGAGGCCGACGAGGTTGCTGCGATTACCGCTCTGGGCCGCCCCGATGGGAGGCTCGCGGATCAGGATCCCGCCCACCACGAGGAGTTCTGAACCAACGCGTTCGCCGCGAGCCCTCAGGCCGCGGATGCGAGAATGGGGTGGTGGACCCGAATAAGCTCAATCACACTGCGCCGTCCGTCGACCCCACTGCGCAGCCCGTCGAGCGTACTGCGCAGCCTGTCGAGGGGAAACTCATCCCGACGGGTCGGCGCCGTGGCGTCGGAGACCCGAAGCGCCCGCAGGTGCGCCCCAAGGCCGAAGGGTGGACGCAGCTGTCGGGACCGGATGGTCGGCCGACGCTCCAGTTCGCCTCGCCGCGCGTCAAACAGCCCGACACGCATCTCGCCGATCTGACGCTCGCCGAGCGGGAAACGAAGATCGTCGAAATGGGGCACCCGAAATTTCGTGCGAAGCAGCTCTCCACGCACTACTTCGAGCACCACACGACCGACCCGGAACAGATGACGGATCTGCCGAAGGACCGCCGACTGGAGCTCGTGGAGGCGTTTTTCCCGCCGCTCCTCACCGAGGTGAAACGGCTCGTGACGGACGACGGCGCCACGGTCAAATTTCTCTGGCGCCTGTTCGATGGTGCTCTCGTCGAGTCGGTGCTGATGAGATACCCGGGCCGCATCACGCTGTGCGTGTCGAGCCAGTGCGGTTGCGGCATGAACTGCCCGTTCTGCGCGACCGGCCAGGCTGGCCTCACCCGCAACATGTCGTCCGCGGAGATCCTCGACCAGGTCGTGCAGGCGAACCGGTTCATCGCCGAGGGTGGACTGGGGCACAAGCGCACCGCGGGTAACGGCGCAGAACCCGAGCGCGTCAACAACATCGTCTTTATGGGGATGGGGGAGCCGCTCGCCAACTACAAACGGGTGATGAATGCCGTGCGGCGAATGGTCGCCCCTGCACCGGAGGGGCTCGGAATGTCCGCGCGCGGCATCACGGTGTCGACGGTCGGCCTGGCACCGGCCATTCGGAAGCTCGCAGATGAGGATATCCCCGTCACTTTCGCGCTATCGCTGCACGCTCCCGACGACGAACTGCGGGACGATCTCATTCCAGTGAACAGCCGCTGGAAGGTGGAAGAAGTGCTCGACGCGGCGTACGCGTACTACGAAAAGACCGGTCGTCGCGTGTCGATCGAATACGCCCTCATCAAAGACATGAACGATCATCCCTGGCGGGCGGAACTGCTCGCGACCAAGCTCAATGAGCGCGGTCGCGGGTGGGTGCATGTGAACCCCATCCCGCTGAACCCCACACCCGGCTCGATTTGGACATCCTCGACTCGGGAAGCGACGAGGGAGTTCATCGACCGGTTGAATGCTGCGGGGGTGCCGACGACGCTGCGTGACACTCGCGGAAAAGAGATCGACGGTGCGTGCGGGCAACTGGTCGCGACGGAGCAGGATCGGGCGGATGCGGCCGCGTTCGTCGCCGCGACTTGACGGCGCCCGGATTTCGCAGAGCACCGGCCGATCCATAACCTGACGCAATGGCCTGACTCTCTCGTTTCATAAAACCTTATGATCGGCGTACAATCGCCGCTATGACCACCAGCCGAAACGTCGACCCGGTCGCGACGGTCGATTCGACCGAGCTTCGGATCCTGCACACGCTCGCCACCACCGGATCCCTAACCGCAACCGCCGCGGCGCTCGGCCTGAGCCAACCCGCCGTGAGCCAGCGGATCAAACGCGTCGAAACTCGGCTCGCTGTGCCGCTCATCGAACGCAGCGGGCGAGGGATCCGCCTGACCACCGCGGGGCGCATCCTCGCCGAACACGGCCGCACCGTCGTCGCAGAGATCGATGCTGCACTCGCCGCAATCGACGATCTCCGAGGAGAGCGGGCCGGAACCCTCCGGCTCGTGGGCTTCCCGTCAGCCTCGGCGACGATCGTGCCCGCGCTGATGCGGTTGCTCGCAAAGGAGGCTCCAGATGTTGCGCTCCAGTACCGTGAAGCGGAGCCCCCGGCGGCGACGACCATGCTGCGAGACGGTGAGGTCGACTGCGCACTCATCTTCGACTATGAGGGCGCCGCTGACCTGCCGGCGGGAAGCGCGTTTGTGCCGCTATGGCGGGAAGAAGTGAGCCTCGTCGTGTCGGACGCTCGGGTGGTGACGGGCGGAGCCGCATCGCTTGGAGACTTCGCCGCCGAGCACTGGATCGCCGGCTGCGAGAAGTGCCGGGGCCACCTCATGTCGGCTGCAGGTGAGGCCGGATTCGAACCGGACATCATTCAGGAGACCGACAATGTGCCGGCGATGCTGGCGATGGCCGCCGCCGGCGGTGCGGTGGCGCTGGTGCCGGGACTCGCCCTCGCTGCGGCCCACTCGCTCCCGGATGACGCGAGCGCACTGCCGCTCGACCCGCCGCGCTTTCGGACGATCGGCATCGTGGCGATGGACACTGCAAACGAGAGCCCGCAGGTGCGTCTCGCGAAGCGGCTGCTCAGCCAGGTCGATGGATCCGTGTGGGGACTGGAGCCCGTCGCATGACCGTTGCTTCGGCGGTGGCGACCGAACGCCATCCGGCGCAGCGGCGGTCGGTCACAGTACTTTCGCTCGCGACCGTGCTCGGAGGCCTCGGGATCGGTGCATCGATCTCGGCCGGCGCGCTGCTCATCGTCGACGTGACGGCGAGCGATGCGCTCTCGGGGTTCGGCTCCACCATGAACGCGGTCGGTGCCGCGGCGGCGGGTATTCCGCTGGCGCGCTATGCGGCGCGGCGCGGTCGACGGGTCGCGCTCACGACGGGCAACCTGATTGCGCTGCTCGGCGCGCTGCTCGTGATCGTTGCTGCGGGGATGGGCTCGGGTCCGCTGCTCTTCGCGGGGCTCGGAGTGCTGGGCACCGGGTCGGCGGTGCAGTTGCAGGCGCGGTTTGCGGCGACCGATCTCGCGACCCCTGCGAATCGAGCCCGAGACCTCTCTCTCGTGGTGTGGTCGATCACGATCGGTGCGGTCATCGGGCCGAATCTCATCACCCCCGGTGAGGTGATCGGCGACGCGCTCGGGGTGCCCGGCCTCGCGGGGGTGTTTGTGTTCTCCGCCGTCGCTCAGCTCGCTGCGGGGTGCGTCGTATGGTTCGGGCTCAGGCCTGATCCGCTGCTCGAGGCGCGCCGCATCGAACACGAGCGACTCGCGGCGCTTGTCGAGAGCCCGAGCGGTGCGGCATCCACGCAGCCGACAGCGAGCGGCCGGGCAGCTGGATCCCTCGCCGCGCAGTGGCTCACAATTACGGTCATCGCGCTGGCGCACGCCGTGATGGTGGGGCTCATGGCGGTGACGCCGCTGCACATCACCCATCACGGCGGCAGCATCACCGTCGTCGGCCTGACGATCAGCATGCACATCGCGGGAATGTATGCGCTCTCTCCCGTCTTCGGGATTTTGGCCGGGCGGTTCGGCAGCATCCCGGTCATCGCCACAGGAATCGTCGTGCTCGCTCTCTCCGCAGTCGGCACCGGGTTCGGTGGGGGATCGATGCTTGTGATCCAGACGGCCCTCGTGCTGCTCGGGCTCGGTTGGGGCATGGTGACGGTCGCGGGAGCGGCGCACCTCACGGCGGTGACCCCCGTGCAGCACCGGCCCCGCAGGCAGGGGCAATCCGACACGAGCATGAACGCGGCCGGTGCACTTTTCGGTGCGGTATCGGGAGCGATTTTCGCAGTCGGAGGCTTCGGGTTGCTCTCCGCGGTTGCTGGCGGACTCCTCCTGCTCGGCGCAGCGGCGACTGTTGCGCTCGCCCGTCAGCGGCGGTCGGGGTGATCTCTGCGCGAACGCAGTAGACTGGAGGGCGATGTCTACGAGTCTCGCACCCCAGTTCTCCACGGCGACCGGCAGCGATGTCCGCGTCCGATTCTGCCCCTCTCCCACCGGTACGCCGCACGTCGGCATGGTGCGGACGGCCCTCTTCAACTGGGCGTACGCGCGCCATACCGGCGGCACGTTCGTGTTCAGGATCGAGGACACCGATGCCGCCCGCGACAGCGAGGAGAGCTACGGGCAAATCATCGACTCCCTGCGCTGGCTCGGACTCGACTGGGACGAGGGGATCAACGCCGGTGGCCCGCACGGCCCCTACCGGCAGTCGCAGCGCGGTGAGGTGTATCGCGACGTGATCGAACGGCTGCGTGAGGCTGGCTACCTCTACGAGAGCTACTCGACTGCCGAGGAGATCGACGCGCGGAACGAAGCCGCCGGGCGCCCGAAGCAGCTCGGCTATGACAATCACGACCGCGACCTCACCGCCGAACAGCGCGCCGCTTTCCGTGCGGAGGGTCGCGAGCCCGCGCTCCGGTTCCGTGTGCCAGACACCGACCTCTCCTTCACCGACCTCGTGCGTGGTGACATCACCTTTCCAGCGGGGTCGACGATCGACTTCGTTGTCGTTCGTCCGAACGGAGCTCCCCTCTACACGCTCGTGAATCCGGTCGACGATGCGCTCATGGGGATCACGCACGTGCTGCGCGGCGAAGATCTCCTCTCCTCCACCCCGCGACAGATCGCGCTCCATTACGCGCTCGTGGAACTTGGGATCGAACGCGAGATCCCACAGTTCGGGCACCTGCCGTACGTGCTCGGTGAGGGGAACAAAAAGCTCTCCAAGCGCGACCCGCAGTCGAACCTCCTTCACCACCGCGACCGCGGTTTCATCCCGGAGGGGCTGCTCAACTACCTTTCACTGCTTGGCTGGTCGATCGCACCCGATCGCGATGTGTTCACGAGCGAAGAGATGATCGCCGCATTCGAGATCACCGATGTGAATCCGAACCCTGCGAGGTTCGATCAGAAGAAGGCTGACGCCATCAACGCCGACCACATTCGATTGCTCTCGGAGCAGGATTTCGGGGAGCGAATCCTCCCGTATCTCATCGCCGGGGGTGCGCTTCCAGTGGAACCGAGCGAGGCGCAGCTCGCTACAGTCCGCGCTGCAGTGCCGCTGGTGCAGAGCCGTGTGACGGTGCTCTCCGAAGTTGTCGGCCTCATGGGTTTCCTCTTCACTACCTCGGAGCAGCTGGTGGTCGAGGACGACGCATTGAAATCGCTCAAGGCAGATGCGCCGCAGGTTCTGGAGGCCGGGCTCGCGGCACTCGGGGCGATCCCTGAGGGATCCTGGACGACCGAGTCGATCCAGTCTGCGTTGCAGACCGCACTCACCGACCCTGATGAGGGATTGGGGCTGAAGCCGCGTGTGGCGTTCGGTGCCCTGCGAGTGGCCGCGTCGGGGCGCAGGGTCTCGCCGCCGCTGTTCGAATCTTTCGAGTTGCTCGGTCGTGACGAATCGCTCGCGCGAGTTCGACGTCTTCTCGAACGACTCCGCGACTGAAGGCACAATCGTTCGGTAACCGGGAGGTGGGAAATGACCGAGGTGGACTCGAAGGTCGGTGTGGCGATCATCGGCGGCGGCCCAGCCGGATTGTCGGCCGGCCTGCAACTCGTTCGTGCCAACCGGCGGATCGCGATCCTCGATAGTAATCGACCGCGGCACTCCGCGACGCTGCAGTCGCACGGCTTCCTCACCCGCGACGGAGTGTCGCCGCTTGATCTGCGGCGCATCGGGCGGGAAGAGTTTGAAGCATACCCGACGGCCGTGTTCGCACAGGCGATGACCCGTGAGGTGACGCCGCTCAGCCGTGACGAGGCGATTGCGGTCGGGTTTCCTGACGGGATCGGGTTCCGCGTGCGCGGCACGGGAATTCGCGGTTCTGCTGACGTCGAGTTCATCGCGCGGCGGGTGCTCATCGCCGCGGGTCTTACCGAGGAGCTGCCCCCGTTCCCCATGATCCGCGCCTATTACGGGACGGCGCTCCACAGCTGCGTCGAGTGCGATGGGTTCGAGAAGACCGATAAGCCACTCGTGCTCATCGGGGAGACCGCGGATCTGTTCGCGCGTGCGCTGCTCATCAGCCGATTCAGCTCCGACCTCATCGTCTTCACGAACGGGGCAGACACCGTGCGGCCCGAGCAGGAAGCGCAGCTCGCCGCGGTCGGCATTCGCGTCGAACGTCGGCCGATCGATGACATTGTCGGTGAGAAAGCGGAGATGACCGGCGTGCGACTTATCGACGGCGAGGTGATTCCGCGGGTCGGTGGATTCGTGCGACCGCGCTGGCACGCCCCCGTCGAGTTCCTCGCCGATGCTGATCTCGAGCGCGACGACTGGGGGCTCGTGGTCGTCGATGATCGCGGTGAGAGTTCGGTCCGTGGTGTGTATGCGGTGGGGGACATCGTGCCTCCCGGCCCGCAGCAGCTCATCATCGCCGCTGGGAACGGGGCCCGCGTCGCGGCGAGGCTCAACATGGATATGATTCGAGGCATGCTCGGGGTGGGAATGATCGATGGCTGAAACGAAGGATCGTGCGGTGGCTGGAGCGCAGGAGGCGGAAGACTCCTCCAGGTATATGACACCGGGGGCGCGTTCTGCGGTCGCGGGAGCGCGCTACGCCATGATCTCGGCGGTGTTCGTCGGCGTGTTGCTCATCTCGAACGTGGTCGCGGTGAAACCGATCGCCTTCGGCGAGGTCGCAATTGGGAGCTTCGTGCTGCCCCTCGTCTTCGACGGCGGCGTGTTTCTCTTCCCTCTTGCCTACATTCTCGGCGACGTGATCGCAGAGGTGTACGGGCTGAAAGCCTCGCGTCGAGCGATCTTTGCGGCTTTTGGCCTCGCTCTTGTCGCGTCGCTCACGATCCTCGCCGTCCAGGTGTCTCCACCCGCGGCTGGGTGGGAACACCAGGAGGCCTTTGCCGCGGTACTCGGTTTCGTGCCGCGCATCGTGGCCGCGAGCCTGATCGCGTTTCTCGCTGGTCAGCTGCTCAACGCCTGGGTGCTTGATCGACTCCGGCGTCGCACCGCTGGCCGTTTCCTGCGTACACGGCTCATCGGGTCTACTCTCGCCGGTCAGCTCGTCGACACGCTCCTCTTCTGCACGATCGCCTTCGCCGGTGTCATCACCGGGATCGATTTCGTGATGTACGTTGTGCTCGGGTACCTCGTCAAGGTCCTCGCGGAGGTGGTGCTGCTTCCGATCACGACTCGCGTCATCCGGTGGGTGCGGGCTGCCGAGGAGCGCACGGTCGCCTGACCGGAGGATGTCGCTTGGGGGACAGGGATCCCTATGCCTGTTGGCCCGCCGCCTCGCGCGCTACCTGCGCGCCGTAGAGTCGGCCGAGCGTGTCGTCGCGTAGTTCTGCGAAGTCGCCCTCGATGATCGACTGCCTGATGCGGTCGACGAGGCGGACGATGAACCGCTCATTGTGGATCGTCGCGAGGGTCGACGCCAGCATCTCTTTCGCCTTGAACAGGTGATGCAGGTAGGCCGCGGTGTAGTGCGCACACGTGTAGCAGTCGCAGTCGGGGTCGAGCGGTTCGAAACGGCGCCGCTGCGCAGCCGACTTCGCGTTGATCCGGCCCTTCGACGAGTACATTGTGCCGCCGCGAGCTTGGCGCGACGGCGCGACGCAGTCGAACGTGTCGGCGCCCGCCGCGATTGCCGAGAAGAGGTCATCGGGCTCCGAGATCCCGAGGAGGTGCCGGGGCTTATCCTCCGGTAGTTCGTCGACGACCCAGCGGCAGATCGTGCCGAGCTCGCGCTTCTCGAGCGCGCCACCGATGCCAAACCCGTCGAAGGTCTGCGAATGCGCCTCGGCACCGGTCATCTCGGTGAGTCCGCGCGCGGCCTTCCGGCGCAGATCCTCGTACTGCGCCCCCTGGACGACGCCGAACAGCGCCTGGTAGGGGCGATGGGGGCGCAACTCCGTCTGTCGAGCGTGCTCATCGAGACACCGAACCGCCCAGCGAGCCGTGCGGTCGACTGAATCTTCCTGGTATCGCCGAGTGTTCATGAGCGTGGTGCACTCGTCGAAGGCGAAGATGATGTCCGCGCCGAGCTGGTGCTGGATCTGCATCGAAACTTCCGGTGTGAAGCGGTGGCGATCGCCATTGATAAATGACTTGAAGGTGACACCGTCTTCGTCAACCTGTGCGAGACGCTCTTTGTTCTTGGCGATGACGTCGTCACTTCGGTGCGCGTTCTCGTCCATCGAGATCACCTTCTTGAACCCCACGCCGAGTGACATCACCTGGAAGCCGCCTGAATCGGTGAACGTCGGGCCAGCCCAGTTCATGAATGCACCGAGGCCGCCCGCCTCATCGATAAGGTCGCTGCCCGGCTGAAGGAAAAGGTGGTACGCGTTGGCAAGCACCGCCTGCCCACCGAGCTCACCCACCGTTTCGGGCAGCAAACCTTTCACCGTGGCCTTGGTGCCGACCGGTACGAATGCCGGGGTGGCGATTTCGCCGTGAGGTGTCGAGATCGTGCCTGCCCGACCGAGCGGTCGGCCATCAGACCCTTGAGCGCCATCAGATTCGAGACGGTGGTCGACTCGAAAACCGAAGTCATTGGGTGATGGGGCGGAAGCAGGCTGCTGGCTGTGTGTCACGCGACCATCTAAGCACTGCGGGCCTTGTCAAGTTCTGAACCGGCAACACTGTGCGGATAGACAATCCGCGGGACACGCCCGAGAAACGGTCCCGTGTTGCGTCGCGGGGGTGATCCCCGTAATGTTTTCCCTTGTCAGCGCAGCAGATCGGGGCGCGAGAGCGGCTCGATCAGCAAGCGGAGAACGGATCTCACGGCTCAATGGTGAAGAATTGAAACTCTTCCGAGGTTGTGCTAAATTAGATTCTTGCCTCACCAAGACAGAGACAAAGCGAAAAGCTCAACTCTCTCGTGAGTGCGATTCAGATCGACGATAGTTTCGACGATCAAACTGACGGTTGCTGTTCGGAAGCCTTTGTTGGTGTGTACGGGTGGTGTCTGGTCCTTGAGAACTCAATAGTGTGCACTTGATTGTCAAATGCCAATTATTTTATCCCCGGCATTGACTGTCCCTGT
>Ga0172382_10001088_pt1 | contig 49413 bp, 36 predicted proteins | sample Leawel138RmetaG_FD_122245 | JGI IMG/M metagenome (GOLD analysis project Ga0172382, IMG submission 122245) | Leachate microbial communities from a municipal landfill in Southern Ontario, Canada - Leachate well 138R metaG | ecosystem: Engineered > Solid waste > Landfill > Unclassified | place... | reverse complement strand
TCGTTACCCAGTCTTCCATACTGATCACCTCTCTCTCCTCCCAACCTTATCGATGGGAGCATTCTACCCAGGGTGGGTCAGTTTTCATGAAAAAACTGGGTCAATTTACGCTGATAATTTTCAGCAAAATGAAAATGACCAAATCGATAATTGACGAAAGGAATCATATTCTGGAGCCAACGAATGGATTTTGAACTGCTTTCTGATCGAGGATAAAAAATACATTGACCCATGGTGGCTACATGGTGGCTACATGGAGCCATAAACAAAAAGACCTTACATCGAAAAGTGACGTAAGGTCTTGATTTTATGGTACGCCAGCAGGGATTCGAACCCGGGACCTACGGATTAGAAGTCCGTTGCTCTATCCAGCTGAGCTACTGGCGCACATATCTGATGAACGGTCATAAGTAACCGCTCAGCATAAAATTGTCAAGTTGAAAGATCTACATTATTTCCATTATCTGACATATCCTGCAATTCCGTCATACTTATATCCTTTTTCCACAAAATGGTTCATTTTCAGTTCTGTTGTGAAAGCGAAGCGTTTTAATTCAGGGTTGTAAAACCGGTAAAGTTCTCTTGTTTCCGGCAGAGGAACAACAGCTATATTACCTATGGATCCTTCTAAAGAATAATCATCTGAAAGTATTTTTACTTTCGTCTTTTCGGCTGTATAAAACCGATCTTTTATAACCGGATTGTGCCATTCATAAAATTCCGTTGTTCCTGGCGTTCCCTTTTCAAACAACATAAAAGAAACGCCTTTTTTTTCATACCCGAAAGGGACTTTTCCATTTTCAGTTGCATTTTCCGGAACTAAAATACATTCTTTATCATTCATGAACGTTACTATTTTAATAAGGCCGCTCACATTTTTTTCAATGACATCAAAAGAAATCTCTACAATCTTCTTTCCTCCGTCAGAATCGAAAAGAAGGCAATCTGAATAGCATCCTGGCTGCAAACCTGAAGGGTCGATGGCAACCGTCACATAATCGGATTCTCCTTTTGTAGTGCCCTTATCCGGTGAAAGAGTAATTGTTTTTCGATACCCTCTGCTGCATTTCTTGCCTGATATCCTTACGCCCTCAACGATAACTGCACCATCCCCTTGTGCTATTAATTTAAGCGAATGCCTGCCGTCTTCCAGCCCCTCCGCAATGAGGCATTCCACTCGCTCCTTTTGCCTGGCAGTACAATCTATTTCAGTTATAAACCTGTCATCGACATATGCTCTTATGAGACCTCCGTCTATTCGTTTCCAAAAGAATAGCGCTATTCCCGTTCCGCTGAAAGTGTAGTTAAGGACATCCCCTTCCCCGCTGCTGTAGGGAAGGCCCTGATAATTATACCATCTGCCCCAGATATCGAGCGTATGCGATACGGACAGGGGCGTTCTGTATGATTCATTGACATCCAGACTGCCATTGACGAAAGATACATACCTTCCATTCGGCAAGGCAAGACCATAAAATGATCGCATTGTATTCTGTCGCTTCACATTCCAACTCAAGAGCGATTTCCCGTCATTCCGTATGCGTATTCTCTTAATATATCTATTTCCTTCTTCTACCTCCCCCAAATCTAGTCCAAGCGGGGTCACTTCAATAGAAGGACGGTACTCCTCGGTTGAAATTTCGTATGCAATAAAAAGTGTTCTGAATTCATCGTTAAAGTATAACTTTATTGAATCTCTGTATCTGCCTGCCATCAGAAATTTTTTAAATATGTTTATATTGTTACCATTTTTAATTTCCAACTGAATCGGAAACAGATCTTCATAATTGCCGCTTTTATCTTGTTCATCAAGAGACCGGACGGAAATTTCTATCGAATTCGATGGACCTTCAATGTACCCAGTTAGCTTTTTTTCATAATTATGATCCCAGTTTTCCAAAAACCCTGCATGCCAATTCAATCTTCCTGAACCTACTTTTTCAAGTATGACTTGACCCTTGGACATCTCTCCGGGACCTATTTTACCCAAATCGATTTCTTGCGGTGTCAGACGCAGTGTAGGCATGTCGTCAGCCGGACTTACTATCACAAATGCCTTCTGGCTTTCAATTTCTTTCGATGCGTACACTATCTCAGTAATGCCAGGCTTTTTTGCGACAAAAACCGGTTTATGCCTCATAAAAGCCCCTATTGATGGATCACTTAAGATCCATCGCCCTTCGGAAGTTTCAGACATATCAACTCTGCTTCCGTCGGATAGCAATCCGGCAGCACTGAAGAGGCGCCTTTCCCCGGCCGGAATATTCGCAAAAGCGGGGAAAAGCTTTATTGCTTCGAGTGTTGCAACTGTGCAGGATACCGGTATGACCTCGTCGCCTCCGGGTGATTTTATGAGTACATGTCCTTCATGTTCACCAGCAGAAAGTCCTCCGGCATCCACTATAACGGAAAATGTACGGCTGCCTTTCCCTGTCCCGGAATAAAGACGAAAAAAATCTTTTTGCGATTCCGGCGCAGATGGTTTTTTTTCAATTCCTGATATTGCATTATTTGCAATATCACTTTTGAAATCCTTTCCGGTTATGTAAAGCCACGGCTCCGTACATTGCACCGTCCATTGAACGGGATATTTTCCATAACTGTCTATTCTTATTTTCAGGCTCTTCGTGGAAAAATTCTCGATGCGTCCAAGCCCGGAATTTTCTGAAGAAACTTTGATAAAGGAATCGCTGCCGTTTTCAACTTTGACAGGAACTGGAAGACTCTTTAAATCCCCGAAGGCGGCATGCACTTCCGTCACGCCGGCCTTTTTTCCCACTAAAAGCCCACTTTCGATGAATTCTGCGATATTTTCGTTTTTGCTTATCCATTGCGCTTCATTACTTACATTGACTTCCGAGCCGTCGTTCGAAATCCCGAATACCTGCACGATTTTTTTCCTGCCGGAAGGAAGAGCATCGATTATGGATGGTCTCAGTTCCAATTTCCTCAGTTGTTTCGGAAGTGAATCATTCGGATTATCTTTAATCGTTACTTCAACGGGAACTGACGTAACGCTATTGCCACAGTATACGATAACCCTGCCAACATTCCGACCCGGAAGAGTTGATTCTTTATCAACACTAATGGTGAGGCATGATTCTACTTCATCTGCATACCCGAATTTTTTATCTAAAATAATCCACGGTCTGGAAACCGCTGCCGTCCAGGCGCTTCCGTAGGTGTCTTTTGATTCGATGCACAATTTCAATGGCGTTACAGCATTAATTTCCTTTATTCCGAAATTCAGTTTCTTTGGAGTCACCGAAAATATCTCGTTTTTTTCCTGCCCGAAAGCGGCTGTAAAATATCCCGATATGAATAATGTGATAACCAACGTAATGACGATCACCCTTACTTTATTAGAGATCATGCATTCACCATAAAAGCACAGGTTAGCTGCGTCCGTTTTATTATGATATTAGTAAAGCCTTTTAAATTATTCGTTTCAGCGAGAATTCAAATTACTTTTTAAGATTGTGTAATCAATAAGCCTGTCTTCTAGTATAAGGATTTCCGCTTGTCAAGAAAAGGTCAAAATATCTTGACAGGTCTTTGCTGCATCATTATAGTTCCATTCACTGATCGGAAACTGCCTTTAAAGTCTTACTGTTCATAATCAGGCAAAGGAGATAAGACTTTTCCGTCCTCCGAATCCGCTGATCGCCATATGCGCGATCTTCATCTTTTTTCCAGGATATGCAAATGCGTTACGAAGAGCTGAAACATCTTATCGCGCTTACTATTATAGACGAAATAGGACCTGTAATTATTAACAGACTTATCGCTTCGGCAGGTTCACCATCAGCAGTTTTTCAATCGTCGTGCGACCTTTCAAAAATACGAGGGGTGACTTCAGGCATTGAGACACGTATAAAATCTTTCAGTGAATGGAGTCGAGTGGAGAGGGAATATGAATCAGCCCGCATGATGAATGTTTCTTTGATTACAGCATGGGACGATGAATATCCGCAACTTCTCCGTCACATATACGATCCCCCCCCTCTTCTTTACGTGAAAGGTGACTTACATTCAAAGGATCTTAATATCGCAATTGTGGGATCCCGGAATGCATCGGCACATGGCATGTATCTCACGGATAAACTTTCCCGAGAGCTTGCCGTAAAAGGCCTCACTGTGGTAAGCGGAATGGCAAGAGGGATAGATTCGGCAGCCCATACCGGCGCTCTCGCAGCAAAGGGAAGAACGACAGCTGTTCTCGGCTCCGGAATTGATATTATTTATCCACCTGAAAATAAAAAATTATTTGAAAAAATTATCGCGAATGGAGCTGTCATAACGGAACATCCCTTTGGAACCAGCCCTAAAGGGCAACACTTTCCCAGGCGCAATCGCATCATCAGCGGGACTTCACTGGGAGTGATAGTGGCCGAAGCCGCTGAGAAAAGCGGCTCTTTGATTACGGCGAGAATAGCACTTGAACAGGGACGGGAAGTTTTTGCAATTCCTGGAAGCATCGATTCAGTTGTTTCGAAGGGAACGAATAAGCTTATTAAAGACGGGGCCAAGCTTGTACAAAATATCTACGATATTCTGGATGAAATTCTGCCGCAGATAGATTTCTCCGATAACGACACTGGGCAAAATCCCGGGAAGACTACGGCCACGACGAAAAATTTTCATCCTTCAGAAAAGCTTGTAATCGGGCACATTTCTGAAAGACCGATTCACATCGATACCCTCATAGTAAAATCGGGGGTTGCCGTCCAGGAATTATTGGATATATTATTAAAGCTTGAAGTCAAAGGCTGTATCGAACAGCTGCCCGGCAGGTACTTCAGGCTAAAACTGTAATAATGAAGATTACATTTAAAGTCCGGTAATACATAAAAGGAGCAGGAATATATGTCCTCTTCTCTGATAGTAGTCGAATCACCAACTAAAATAAAAACGATAAAAAAATATCTGGGCCAGGATTTTGATGTAAAGGCAACAGTAGGGCATGTCAAGGATCTTCCTAAAAGCAAGTTGGGAATTGATATCGAAAATGATTTCAGCCCGACATATCAAGTTATCACCGACCGCAAAAAAACGATTTCGGAGTTGAAAAAAGCAGCAAAAGCAGCCGATGAAATTTTCCTTGCTCCCGATCCTGACCGGGAAGGAGAGGCCATTGCCTGGCACATTGCTGAAGAGATCGATAGAAAAGATAAAAAAATTTATCGAGTGCTTTTTAATGACCTGACCAGAAATACAGTTATTGGCGCGCTTAAGAATCCGCTTCCTCTTGATGAAAACAAATATGAAGCACAGCAGACTCGCAGGATTCTGGATCGGCTCGTGGGATACCAAATTAGCCCTATTCTCTGGGAAAAAGTAAAACGAGGCCTCAGCGCAGGCAGGGTTCAATCTGTGGCGGTAAGGATTATATGTGAACGCGAACGCGAAATTGCCGCCTTTGTGCCTGTTGAATATTGGAATATAACAGTCCGCCTGGAAGGTGATACGCCCCCGGCGGTGGAGGCAAAGCTTTTTAAAATTGACGGCAAAAAGAAAACAGTGGCTTCAGAAGAAGAAGCAAAAAATATTGTAGCATTTATTGAAAAAAGTGATTTTATTGTCGAATCGGTTGAAGAAAAAGAGATAAAAAGACATCCTTCACCCCCTTTTACGACAAGCAAACTGCAGCAGGAGGCCTCACGAAGGTTCAGGTTTTCCGCAAAAAAAACCATGCGGCTGGCACAGAAATTATATGAAGGAATTGAACTTGGATCAGAAGGATCGATCGGTCTTATTACATATATGAGAACTGATTCAGTGCGGGTTGCAAAAGAGGCTGTAGATGATGCGAGAGCCTTTATCAATACTGTGTATGGAAGCGATTTCCTTCCTCCAAAAGCCAGGGCGTTTAAAGCGTCGGGAAAATCACAGGATGCACACGAAGCGATACGGCCGGCGTCGATCTCCTACCCGCCGAAAGAAATAGAATCATTTCTTTCGAAAGACGAGTTCCGCCTGTATCAGTTGATATGGAACCGTTTTATCGCCTCCCAAATGAATCCTGCCGTCTTTGACAGAAAAACAATCGATATTGCGGCAGGACCTTATCTCTTCCGCGCGCAAGGTTCGGTAATGAAATATCCGGGGTTCACCATTCTTTATATGGACACGTACGAAGAGCCTTCCGATACTAATGAAGTAGGAACACCCTTACCCACTATTAAAGTGAAAGATGCACTTACGCTCCTCTCTTACGATTCCCAGCAAAATTTTACTCAGCCTCCTCCCCGATTTACCGAGGCTTCACTTGTAAGGGAACTCGAAGAAAAGGGCATAGGAAGGCCGAGTACCTATGCCTCGATTTTGAGCACTATACAGGACCGTGACTATGTCACTCTTAAAGAAAGACGGTTTTATCCGACCGATCTCGGCACGGTCGTTACTGATCTGCTTATTGAGAATTTTCCGAATATCCTGGACGTAAAATTTACCGCGTCCATGGAAGACCAGCTTGACAGAATCGAAGAAGGATCTGTTACCAGGAAGAATACCTTAAAAGATTTTTATACATCCTTTGAATCGGAGCTTTCCAGGGCCAAGGAGTCCATGCGGAATCTGAAACGGGAAGAAATTGCAACAGATATACTATGTGAAAAGTGCGGCAGCACTATGGTGATAAAATGGGGAAAAAACGGCCGGTTCCTCGCGTGTTCAAATTATCCCGATTGCAAGAACACGAAGAACTTCACCCATGACGAAAACGGAAACGTACAGCACGTGGAAGCTCAAATGACTGATATTTCATGTGCCAAATGCGGAAAAACCATGATTGTGAAAGAAGGCCGATACGGACAGTTTCTTGCCTGTTCAGGATACCCGGAATGCAAATATACTTTAAATGCCGGAGTCGATGAAAACGGCAAAATAGTGGCGCAGCCGGCTCCGGCAACTGAAGAGGTGTGTGAAGTATGCGGCAAGCCCATGGCAATGAAACGGGGCCGCTTCGGCAATTTCCTGGGCTGCACGGGTTATCCGGAATGCAAGAATATAAAAAAGCTGAACAAGGAAGGAAAAGCAGCACAGCAAGATCCTGTTTTGACTGATGAAGTATGTGATAAATGCGGCAAACCCATGGCCATCAGACGTGGCCGATACGGACCATTCCTTGCGTGTACCGGATATCCTGAATGTAAAACGATCAAGAAAATGCCAAAAGATAAGAAAGGCCGATGAAAACCGTGCCAGTTACAATTATCGGGGGAGGTCTCGCAGGTTGTGAAGCGGCTTGGCAGATCCTTCGAAAGGGAATTCCTGTCGAGCTTTATGAGATGAAGCCCCTTTTATATTCCGAAGCTCATCGTTCACCTCATCTGGCTGAACTCGTCTGCAGTAATTCCTTCCGATCTGAAAACCCTGAAACTGCAATCGGCCTTCTCAAGGAAGAAATGAAACTTGCAGATTCTCTCGTCATGAGCGCAGCCTTTGCATCAAGAATTCCGGCAGGAAAAGCTCTGGCAGTGGATAGATTGAAATTTTCCCTCCATGTGGAAACATCCCTTCTCCTGCATGATGATTTTCATCTTTATCGTGAAGAGGTGACAGAAATCCCGGAAGACCGGATTTGTATCATAGCAACAGGACCTCTGACATCGGAGGGCCTGTCCAAAACGATATCGGAACTGACAGGTCAGGAATATCTATATTTTTACGATGCAATATCGCCGATTATCGAAGCAGACTCCATCAGCTCTGATGCAATATTCCAAGCCTCCAGATACACCGAGGGAGAAGGGGATTACCTGAATTGCCCTCTTTCGATAGAAGAATATGAAAATTTTTGCAATGAGATTATCGGAGGACGTGAAATCCCCTTTCGGGATTTTGAAGATGCCACTTTTTTTGAAGGATGTCTGCCCATTGAGGTAATGGCAAAAAGAGGAAGAGAAACACTGAGATTCGGCCCTATGAAGCCGGTGGGTCTGATCGATCCGAAAACAGGACAGCAGCCCTATGCAGTAATTCAACTTCGTCGGGAGAATAAAGAGGCGAGCCTGTATAATATGGTAGGATTTCAGACGAAACTCGCCTGGCCGGAACAAAAGAGAATTTTCAGAATGATTCAGGGACTGGAGAAAGCTGAATTTGCTCGTTTCGGCAGCATTCACCGAAACACTTTCATTAATGCACCTCTACTTTTAAGAAAATCGCTTCAGCTGAAGAATAAAAATAATGTGCTTTTTGCAGGACAGATCACAGGTGTTGAAGGCTATCTTGAATCAAGTGCAATGGGCGTCTGGGCTGGATTATCCGCAACAAAACTGATTTCCGGGGAAACCCCGTTTCCCCCTCCAGTAACGACAGCCTTTGGAGCTCTTGTTCGTCATATCACTGAAACCTGCAGTAAATCATTTCAACCTATGAATATTAATTTCGGCCTGTTTCCTCAACTTGAAGGCCGGATCAAAAAAAGTGAACGGGGCCTCCGGTATAAAGCCCGGGCTCTCGATGATTTTCGCGCATGGATGCATTCATATTGACAACTGTGGGCGGCTTCCTTACGCTCATTGTTGCTTCAAAAACTGTGGGCAGCTAGTATGAAATCTAATACCTCTCTTTTTTTTATTTTTATATGTCTGGCATTTTCTTTCACAATCACTTCCCCGGCCTCCGGAAATCCCGAATCTCCAGATCCGCCATTTCTTATAAATTACCTCAGAATGGAGGATCCGATCACTTTTTGCGGAGAAACCGTCCCTCTGGACAATCAGGACATCAGGGAGCGTTTCGAGAAAGAGATGCTTCTTTCTTTATGGAACAGGCCACAGGTTATTCTCTGGATAAAACGATCAAATCGACATTTCCCATTGATAGGCAAGATGCTGAAAGATGCCGATATGCCGGATGATTTAAAATATATCGCACTGATTGAAAGCGCCCTTCTTCCGCATGCAGGCTCTTCTAAAGGTGCAATCGGCTACTGGCAGTTCACTGCATCAACCGGTAAGAAATACGGGCTTACGATAGATGAAGGACTGGATGAAAGACGAAGCCTTCATGCCTCAACTCGTGCCGCCCTGCATTGCCTTAAAGAGTATCACGGGGTTTTCAATTCATGGACATTGGCTGCAGCAGCATACAATATGGGGCTGCAAGGGATGAAAACGGAAATTCTTGCCCAGAAAACAAATGACTATTATTCCCTCTACCTGCCTCTTGAAACACAGCGTTACATTTTAAGAATTGCTGCCGCTAAATTAATTATAAGCAACCCGGAGAAATATGGATTTCTTTTTACCAACGAAGATTTGTATCAGCCCTATACGTGCGAACGCATAACCTTTAAAAGTCCCGAGAGGTTGCCTGTCAGAATCGTTGCCGAAGCAGCAAATACCAGTTTTAAAGTAATTAAGGATCTTAATCCGGAAATCAGGGGGTATTACTTAAATGAAGGCACCTACAGCATTTTTGTTCCTGCGGAAGCATCAGAGCAATTCCACTCCCGCTACACGAGACTTCTGGAACAATGGATGTCGGAAGAAACCGAATATCTGTACACAGTAAAGAAAGGGGATAATCTTTCTATAATAGCGGATCGTTTCAATGTACCCCTGCCTGCCCTCTTTCTTTGGAATGATCTTGAAATTGATGAACCGATTCATCCCGGTGACCGACTGCTGATTTACCCGCAGAAATAAAGAAATACTTAACGCTTCTATTCCTCCGGAGCAGTACAGTAGAGTCTCGAATCCTCGAGAGCATCGGTACGATAATGCACAATAGCCTGATAATCTTTATCCCTGTTCATGTCGATGAATGCGTCAATGGATGGATATTCATACAGGGCAATGGCATCCCATTTCTCGTTTCCTATAACGGGAAGCAGCCCCTTGCCACGAAATACGACGCTGGTGATCGCTTTTCCAAACATCAGAGACTTTGTTGCCTCATAATATTTCTGATATGATTCGGCACCTCCATTTGGCTTGAATTTAAGCAAATTTACCATCACAATGGGTCCTTTATACTCCTGGGACATTAATTCTTTGAATTGATCCTTGGTAGGTAAGATAAAACCCATAATTATTCTCCTTTTCCTTCTCTTTCTGCTGTTCACAAAAATCATTGAATCTGATAGCGTTCCCTGAAGTGATTGTCAAGCAGATATCGCCGAGCGCGATCATTTTAATTTTTACAACCGTAAAAGCCTTTACATATTTTCCACATTTTCTCTTCAGGTCATCTTGGAAGCATTGTCCCTAATCCGGAAAATGCCTGGTAACCCGTATACCGGTCTTCGCCGGTATGACAACAGTTTTTTCAAAAGTCCCTCATATGCTAACGACATTTCACCTGGGACAAGTAAAACCTCCCGCAACCCCTTTCGGGCTGAAAACGATCTGCCACAATTGTATCTGGCGGGCACGAAAAGCACCTGCACAGGAAAGAAGATAATATTTCCACATGCGATAGAATCGGTCATCGTAACCATCGCGAATTTTCTCCCAGGCTTCGTCAAATCTCTGAAACCAGCACATAAGTGTTCTATCATAGTACGCACCAAAATTATGCCAGTCTTCCATTACGAAATACTCTTCACTTGCTTCTAAAAGCTGTTTGCCCGAAGGAAGCATGGAATTAGGGAAAATATAGCGCTCTATCCAGGGATCCGTATTTACTTGTGACTTATTGCTGCCGATTGTATGAAGGAGAAAAATACCGTCTTCTTTAAGGTGTTCTCTTGCGATTTTGAAATAAATTGGATAATTCTTTACCCCCACATGTTCCACCATTCCAACCGAAACTATACGGTCAAAAATTCCCTCGATATCACGGTAGTCCTGCAACTTTATCTCTACAGGAAGGTTCTTGCAAAATTCCCTGGCGAGTTTAACCTGCTCTTCGGAAACCGTCACCCCTACTACATCGGCTCCGTAATGTTCAGCCGCGTATTTCGCGGTGCCACCCCAGCCACAGCCAATATCAAGAAGCCGCATGCCGGGTTTTAGATCCAGTTTACGGCAAATGAGTTCCAGTTTTTTTTCTTGCGCCGTGTCAATATCGTGAGCCTCCTTCCAATACCCGCAACTGTAAATCATCCTTTTATCAAGCATTTGCCTGTACAGGTCGTTTCCTATATCATAATGACACCGGCCAATTTCAAATGCGAGGGATTTACGTCCTTGATTAAGAAGCCTGGCTTTGATCACCCTCAGGGAATCATTGATATTGAGCACTTCTGTGTCTAACTTGTGGGACAAAATGCGGCAAAAGAAATCGTCCAGTTTCTTGCAATCCCACCAGCCGTCCATATAGGCTTCTCCGAACCCGAGAGAACCTTTGGTGAGAACCCTCTCATATAAATCTTCGTTGTATACAGTAATATCTGACGGAGCATCCCCATTTATGACGATACCTGCTGAATTTAACATTTTCTGTGCGATATCCTTATATTTTCCCGTTTTCATGCAAATCCTCCTCAGTTTTGAATAATGAATTATCTTAAAGTTGAAGATCCATGATATTCAAGAACTTTTTTCAATATATCTTTTCTCGTGTTCCTTTCTGTGTATATTGCCGGCTCAGCAGGCATAAGAAGCTTTTTACGAAACCATCAAAATTAAACGTAATATTTCTTGAAAGTAACAGCGTTATTTTTGTATACTCAGGAGTACTCGCTATTGGTGAAGTAGTCCTGTATTTTATAAATAACGTGCCTCCTCTTACTGGTAATTACAATATTACAGTTCCAGGAGAGGGGGCATTTTAGTGTAATTTGGGGTCCATACCGAGGCCCTGAATATCATCCGGGCGGTTCAACTGCCCTTGTTACGACTGCGAATTTTACTGCGCAATTCGGCAGTGTGACACAACCGGATACTGATAGTTTTCCATATCGGAAGTCTGTCGGCCACATCAGCAAAGGATCAAAATATGAATATTTTACTAGTATATCCGCGCTATCCTGTAACATTCTGGAGTTTTAAATACAGTCTCAAGTTCGTATCCAAGAAAACCGCGTTTCCTCCCCTAGGATTACTTACGATTGCTGCTATGCTGCCGAAAGAATGGAATCTGCGCCTTGTAGACATGAATATTGAAAAACTCAGATCTAAAGATCTCGAATGGGCCGATTATGTGATGTTAAGTGCCATGCTGATTCAAAAGGAATCCGTTGATCACGTGCTGGAACAATGCAGGCGGTATGATAAAAAAGTAATTGCAGGCGGTCCTCTTTTTACAGCAGTGCCCGACGAATATAAAAACCGTATCGACCATTTGATTTTGAATGAAGCGGAGAATACTCTTCCACTCTTCTTGAAAGATCTTGAAAATGGCTGTCCAGGACCAATATACAATTCTGACGATTTCATCGATATGGCGGAAACGCCGATTCCCCGCTGGGATCTCATTCGTGTAAAGGATTATGCTACCCTGCTCGTTCAATATTCCCGCGGTTGCCCCTTCAATTGTGAGTTTTGCGATGTGACAATTCTTTTCGGTCATCGCCCCAGATTAAAGAGCACGGAACAGTTTTTATCTGAGTTGCAAGCCATTTATGATATCGGATGGAGAGGAAGTCTCTTCATCGTTGATGATAATTTCATCGGAAATAAACGAGCGATTAAAGCGATGCTTCCCAGGATAATCGAATGGATGAAAGATCACCATTATCCTTTTACTTTTTTTACGGAAGCCTCAATCAATCTTGCTGAAGACGATGAATTAATAGATTTAATGGTCAAATCCGCTTTCGACAGTGTTTTTGTGGGGCTTGAGACCCCGAACGAAGCAAGTTTAAAGGAGTGTTCCAAACTGCAGAATGTCAGTTTGAATGTAAATGATGCGATCAAGAAGCTACAAAAAGCAGGGCTCGAGGTTCTGGGAGGATATATAATCGGCTTTGATAATGACGATGAGAGTATCTTTTCACGACAAATCAAATTCATCCAGGAGACAGGCGTTGTAACCGCAATGGTTGGTCTTTTGCAGGCCCTTCCGAATACCCGCTTATGGCACAGACTCAAGGAAGAAGATCGCCTTGAGGAATGTGCCACCGGCAATAACACCGACGGAAGCCTTAATTTTATTCCGGCTATGGACAAAAATCTGCTCATGGATGGATACAGGAAAATGGTAAAGACTATCTATAGCCCCAAGTACTACTATCAAAGACTGAGCCGATTTCTAGAAAATTATGATAAGCCGAAATTTGCCCAGAAGCGTAAAATCACCTCTAGCGATCTTAAGGCCTTTTTCAGATCCATTTTTTATCTTGGAGTACTCGGAAACGGTATAAGTCAATGGTATTACTGGAAAATGATTTTAAAATCGGCAACCTTCCACAGGCGTGCTTTCCCGGAAACAATTACTCTTATAATTTTTGGACATCATTTCCGGAAAGTGGCAAAAAAGATGTACCGTTCAGGGATGACTAAAAACCAGCTGACGGCGTCAGGATAAATAATCACCATTATTTTTTTATGGTGCAATAGTGACGAAGCATCACATGCTGGTCCGGTTTACCACAAGAAGCTTTTTTTAATCAGTCATGGAATGAAATAAAACTCCGGCCGGCGGTCTTTAAAAAGATCATTGTACTCATTTAAAAGTTTTTTCTCGGCTTTTGAAATATCGATTGCTACTGCGTGTGCTTCTTCAGTATCATCACCGGACCTTATAATCAACTCGGCCTCGGGGCTCATTACTTGACTTTTTCCGGTGTAAGAAAGTTTTTTATCTCCTCTTTCTTCACTTCCCGTTCTATTTGCCGTTATTGAATAGACTCGATTTTCCAGTGATCTGGTTTTCATTGCATCCTGGCAGAAAGGTAGCACAAGGTTCGAAGGGTGGCATATGACATGCGCTCCTTTCAAGGAAAGCGTCCTCATCGATTCCGGAAAAATCCAGTCAAAGCAGATCATAATCCCTATGCGGCATACACCGATATCATATACCTGAAATTCCCTGTTACCCGGACTGAACCAGTTTTTTTCTTCAGAGAACAGATGAATTTTCCTGTACGCCCCAATAAATCCATGCGGTCCAACACACACAGCTGAATTATAAATTTTATCATCATCACGTTCCGCAATACCTGCGACCAGGTAACAGGAACGACGGGATGCCATTTCAGATAATGCTTCAGTCGTAATTCCACTTGGAACAGGTTCAGCAAGTTTCTCGATTTCTTCCCGAGAAGTAATAAGATACCCGGTATTAAACAACTCCGGCAAAACCAAAAGATCAGCTTCAACTGATTCTATAAAACATTCCGCCCGGCTAATGTTATCTTCGACCTGTCCGAAAACAGGGCTGAATTGAACAAATCCCACCTTCATACCGCCACCGTGCAAATAAATTTTCTTTACTCTTTATCGCAACCGGCATGAAGTTGCAAGTAATCCATGACTCAATAGCTCATTGAATCGGGGAGGAGGAGCGCTCACGTCCTCCTACCTCCCTTACCACCGTACATACACGTGTGTGCGCCCTGCCGGGCGCGCACAAAGAAAGGACGCTTCCTTTGAGAACTCGAGAAGCGTCCTTTGAGTTCAAGTAATTAGATAGTAAATGATTCGTCAAGGATTTCAATGGGGCTTTTATCGCCCAGTGTTATTGCCTTGAATCTTCCTTCAACGGTTGTAAGCACGTTGGCGGCAAAATATTTTGCAGACGCGAGCTTGCCTTGATAAAAAGCAACGTCTGCATTATTCCTTCCCAGTTCACGCTGCTTTTCCGGTGAATCGGCTCCCGAATCCTTGTACAGGGAATCCAGTTTCTCGGAGGCAATCGCTGCCGCCTGAAGAAGTTGCCATCCTATGAGCATGTCGCCCATTATCATCAGAAAGGGCCGCGCATTTAAAACCGGAAGAAGAAATTCCCCCTTCTTTCCCCAGCTTGCGAACTGCATCACCTGGTTACCCCATGCACTCATGGCACTATTCAGATGTTCTGCAGAGTTTTTCAGATTTTCAATATTTTTACATTTTTCTATAGTTGCCCCGATTTCTCCAAGGAGATTCATAACATCCGTGCCTTTGCGTTGTCCCAGCTTCCGGCCGACCAGGTCCAGCGCCTGAATATAATTGGTTCCCTCATATATGCTGGCTATCTTTACATCTCTCATATACTGTTCGATCGGATATTCCTGACAATATCCGTATCCTCCGTATACGTCCATTGCAAGTGAGCAAATTTCCACTCCCTTGTCAGAACAGTAGGCTTTAATTACAGGAGTTGACAATTCTACGAAACCGTTCCATTTCTGACGCTCTTCTTCCGTTTCGGCAATCTGTTCCATATCTATACAATAGCCTATCCAGTAATTAAGAGCCCTCATCCCTTCCACATGAGACTTCATCCAGATAAGAGATCTTCTTATATCAGGGTGATTTATTATTGCGACACCCGGAGCGTCATTTTCTGCCATTCTTGTGATATGCCTGAACTGGATCCTTTCTCTGGAATATGCCACGGCATGCTCGAACGCTGCCGAACCGTGATCAAGACCCTGCATTCCTGTGCCTAATCTTGCTTCGTTCATCATCTGGAACATGATTTTTATGCCTTCTCGCTCATTGCCGAGTAATTCGCCGATACACTCGCCATTTTCTCCAAAATTCAAAGTTGCCGTCGCCGATCCTTTTATCCCCATTTTATGTTCTATATTACCGGTATTCACATCATTCGGCTCTCCCAAAGTTCCATCATCATTTACGCGTATTTTTGGAACAATAAATATTGATATCCCCTTGGTACCCGCAGGATCTCCTTCTATCCTTGCCAGAACGGGATGGATGATATTCTCGGTCAAATCATGATCACCCGATGATATAAAACATTTTGTCCCTGTAATGCTGTACCTCCCATCGGGTAGACGTTTTGCAGTCGTCCTCAATGCACCTACGTCACTTCCCGCTCCAGGCTCTGTCAGACACATCGTCCCGCCCCATTGGCCTTCACACATTTTATAAAGGTATTTGTTCTTCTGTTCTTCAGTGCCATAATTCATAATCAGACCGGCAGCACCTAATGTCAAACCCACGTACATCATCAGCGCATAATTGGCCGCTCCAAAAAGCTCACTTGTCGCCGTGTAGAGCACCTGCGGCAGCCCCTGTCCGCCAACTTCAGGAGGAAAGATTGAACAGAACCATCCTGCTTCAATTATTTTTTTGAATGGTGCATGAAAGCATTTTGGGGCGTGGGCCTTTCCGTCTTTAAAAACGGCAGGATCTTCTTTATCGGCGATTTCATAAGTGGGAAGCAGTTCTTCTACCGCAAATTTTTCCGCTTCGTTCAGCATCATATCTACGACATCCATAGAAAAATCGGCATATTTTTCATACGCAAAAAGCTTCTCAATACCAATCTGCTCATAGAGCACAAACTTCTGATCCCTTGTATTTACCAATAAATTACTCATTCCTACCTCCTCTTGTTTGCAAACCCTGTCTCAATTAACATAGCACGTGCCACATATTTCCCTTGGAAAATACATGGTGGCCCCATTTTACCGCTGCCAACCAGCTTTCTTTTTGGTATGTCCAAAACATACCTCCAGCTATTTGCATAAATCAGTGAGAAGTAAGCAGTCTTTATATCTGTGGCCGGTCCGAAATTCCCTTCTGGAAGTCAGGGAATCATTATCTTCATTTCTTTTGCTTTAAGAACGGAAGGTGCTGTCAGTTTGTGCATTCAAGTGAAGGGGGAGTGCGCGCACCCCCCTTCATCAATCAGACATTAATTAAAGTAATTAATCAACTTTCTCCCATAAGGATGCATTTGCATTACCGAATCCACCACAAAGCATGGCGACGCCATACTTTGCATCTTTGAAATCCGTTTTCATAATGCTGTTGAGAGTCACAATAATTCTTGCTCCTGATTCTCCCAGGGGATGGCCCAGGGCCAGTGCACCGCCCCATACGTTTACATTATTAAATGGTGCGTTTTGAGCAATGCCCAGTTCGCGAATTACCGCAAGAGACTGGCTTCCAAAAGCCTCGTTCAGCTCCCACACGCCGATGTCTTTTGCAGTAAGGCCATATCGTTTAAGAAGCTTCTGCGCGGCATAAATGGGACCGACTCCCATAACGGTTGGATCACAACCTGCCATGGCGCCACCGATAAATTTAATATGATAATCGAGTCCCAGTTCATCGGCCTTCTCTCTGCTCATGAGAAGCAATGCGCATGCACCGGCCGTAAGCGGAGAAGAAACAGCCGCCGTAACTACGCCACCTTCCTTGAAGGGCGACTTCATCGTTGCCATCTGTTCCATTGACACATCATCGCGAATCCACTGATCGCTTTCCACCATAAATTTTGTGCCATCTTCCTTCTCGCCTTCTATGGGTACGATTTCATCTTTAAATTTCCCCGCGTCACGTGCCTCAGCAGCCTTTTTATTGCTCCAGTAGGCCATTGTTTCCATATCCTTGCGGTCCACTTTCCAGAGATCTGCTACTTTTTCGGCAGTTGCACCCATCGGTATTTCTTCCATACTATATCGTTCAAGAATTTTGGGACCGATATCCATTCCGAACATCATGGGAACCTTTTGCATGTCTTCAACACCCGATGCAATGTAGATATCGCCATCTCCGCACATTATTGCGTGGGCTGCATGCTCTGTCGCAGCCATTCCTGAACAGCACTGCTGTTGAATACCGTTTGTCGCGACCTCTTCGGGATATCCGCCTGCAAGCCATGCAATTCTTGCGATATCGTTCTGCATGCCCGTCTGATTCGCCGTTCCGCAAAAAACCGCCTCTATATCTTCCGGCTTAACTTTGGGGTTTCTTTTAAATAATTCATCGTATACCTTCATCATTACAATCTCAGGCCGTACATTTCTAAACCAGCCCTTCTCTTTGTGAGCCCGTGCATTGGCGCTTCTGACACCATCCACAAGTACGCATTCTCTCATTTCAGATCCTCCATTTTTTTGTTTACAGTAATTTCGGAATCAGGACATTAATTCCTTCTCCCTCTTTATACAATAAATAGATAGTTTTTCAAAAAGCACTGAAAGCGTCCCGTATGAGACCGTATTGTAAAAAGCTCCAGAGTCAACGAGTGCCTAACTATCAATATGCGAAAGAAACCTCTGCAATCTCTACGGGAATTATTTCGCCTGCCTTTACGATTTCGCATCTGGTTCTTACAGTGGGAAGAATTTCAGAGGCAAAAAATTTAGCTGAGGCTATTTTCCCTTCATAGAAAGCTGCTTCGGTGTTATTTTCAGCAAGCGCCTTCTGTTTTTCCACTGTGTCAGCGCCCGCTTCCTTGTAAATAGCATCAAGCTTTTCAAGTGCAATATCGGCGCCCTGGAGCAAGAGCCACCCGCATAACAGATCTCCCATTACCGCCAGGAACGGTTCGGCATTCTGAATCGTAGCGGCAGGTTTTCCAGATTTGAAAAATTCTATAAATTTCATAGGAAGCTCAGCAACGGAATTATACGCCTCTTCAAGCTTTGCTGCATAAGAACGTAAATTCTCTCTTTCCTTCACTCTGGAAATCGTCGCAGATATTTCTTCAAAGAGGGACATGATATTCATCCCTCCGTTCTGCCCGAGCTTTCTTCCTATTAAATCAAGAGCCTGAATTTGATTAGTCCCCTCATAAATCTGAGTAATTTTACAATCTCTCATATACTGCTCAACAGGATATTCCTGGCAAAATCCGTAGCCGCCATAGACGTCCATTGCCTTGGAACATATTTCGACCCCTCTATCCGAAGAGAACGCCTTGCAAATCGGGGTCATTATTTCCACATATCCTCCATATTTATTTCGCTCTTCTTCCGATGAAGACGCATGAGATACATCAATTGAAAACCCGGTGAAATAATTAAGCGCTCGTATACCTTCAAGATACGCTTTCATCCACATCAACATACGCCTTACCGGAGGATGATTGATAATAGGGAGGGCCTCGGCATTTGGATCTTTCCCTGCCAATGCCGACTTGCTCTGTATTCTCTCTTTTGAATACGCGACAGCATGTTCGAAGGCCGCAGAGGCAACAGCCTGACCCTGGAGTCCTACATCAAGTCTGGCTTCATTCATCATCTGAAACATTATCTTCATACCTTCCCGCTCGCCACCCAATAGTTCTCCTATACAATTTCCGTTTTCTCCGAAGTTAAGAGTGGCCGTTGCGGAGCCTTTGATTCCCATTTTATGTTCAATATTTCCGGTTACGACGTCATTCGGTTCACCGAGACTTCCATCATCGTTTACACGGATCTTGGGAACGACAAAAATAGAAATGCCTTTTGTCCCGGGAGGATCGCCTTCAATTCTCGCCAATACCGGATGAACGATATTTTCTGTCAGATCATGATCGCCAGATGAAATGAAACATTTTGTACCTGTGATGCTGAAACGCCCGTCCGGAAGCCGTTTTGCGGATGTTCTCAGGGCACCGACATCACTCCCTGCGCCGGGTTCCGTCAGGCACATTGTGCCGCCCCACTCTCCCGCAAACATCTTGTACATGTACTTATTTTTCTGTTCTTCAGTTCCATGAACTTTTACAAGATTTGCAGCACCATGTGTAAGTCCGGGATACATTGTGAAAGACATATTTGCGGCAGCAAACAACTCACCTACGGCGGTTCGCAACATTACCGGAAGGTTCTGTCCGCCTACCTCAGGTTCTTCCGATGCGCAGAGCCAGCCGGCTTCACAATATTTTTTAAAAGGTTCCTGGTAGCATGATGGGGCATACGCTTTGCCGTCTTTGAATTGAGCACCCTCTTTATCACCTTCTTCCAAAGTTGGTGCAATGACTTCCACCGCCATTTTCTCAGCTTCTGAAAGAACCATGTCAACAACGTCTTGTGAATAGTCGGCGAACCGGTCAAAGGCAAAAAGCTTCTCGATCCCGATTTGCTCATAAATCAGAAATTTTTGATCCCTTGTATTAACAAGCAAATTACTCATTGATTACCTCCTGTCTCGTAGTTTTCAGACCTTGAATTATTATTTGAATACCTTCCTTTATATTGGATCGTATTCTCTGTTCTCTCATCGATTCGTTACCGACAAAAAGATGGAGCGATATTACTCCGTTTAAAAGTCCCCACAGGACGTTTCTCATTTTCCTTATATCGGATTTTGGAAGTGAAAGTTCCTCTGTCTCAACCCCGAAGAGGAGTATTCGCTCAATAATCGAAATTGTCCTGTTCATTTCGCGAATTATCTGTTTTCGTATCCTCTCGGATATGGCGAGATTATCCGCATTAAGCATGAAATTCATCAATATTCTGAATTGTTCCCTTTGATTTAAAAATATATCGATATAGGCATCGGCAAAATCGAACAATACATTAGAGGCAACTTGATTGCTCTGGAATATAAGGGATATTTTTTTATGAAATGATTCAATATCTTGCAGAAGTATTTGTGCGTATATTTCTTCCTTGCTTCTAAAGTAAAGATAAATCGCACCCTTACTTAATTCTGCTTTTTTCGCGATACTGGCGACAGTAACCGGTTTAAACCCGTGTTCCACAAAGAGTTTTTTGGCAGCTTTGAGAATCGCCTTCTTTCTCTGCTCTTTTTCTCGTTTTCTGCGTTTCTCGGGACCGACCATTTCTTTTCCTTTTAGTTTTAAGAAAAATGCCCCCCTGCGGACATGTGGTGAATTAAGGTCAGATTATGACCATTGGTCACACAACTTTTAAGCAAGAACAAAATCAATGTCAAGAAAAAAAACAACCGGGCTAAGATTTATTTATCACAGCACTATTACCGTTCTCCAATGGATGAAAACGATTGACATAGGATGCCCCATGTGGTAGCAAGTATCCGCTTTAGTTTTGTGGTTATTACAGCATATATTAAGATATCATCGGGCGGTATCAAGGCAATATCACGGTTGCTGCGTTATTCGCCTTATCAGTGCAGGAGATGGTCAAGGTGAATCTTCGTGATATTGTTAAAATTCTGGATGCAAAAGTTCTGGTTGGCGAAGATCGCCTTGATACAGTTGTAAAAACAGCGTTCAGTGCAGATCTTATGAGTGACGTCCTGGCCTTTGCAAAACCAGGAAGCCTGATAATTACAGGACTGACAATCCATCAAGTCGTTAGAACTGCAAGCATACTTGATGCCGTCGGGCTTTTAATTGTCAGAGGGAAAATACCCGGGAGAGAGACGTTGGAGCTTGCAAGGGAACTTGATATTCCTGTTCTTTCAACCAGATACATACTCTTTGAAACATCCGGCCGTCTCTATGCACACGGAATCGTCGGCTGTGTGGAAAAAATTGAAAAATTTAACTGCAGGCAATAATGGATTGGGCATATCAAAGCAGCTTCTCGATAGAAGGCGGTAATTTTGAAAATGCGGGAAAGGCATCCATTGAAATAAAAAAAATACTTAAAAATCTTAAAATATCCGACGAAATTTTAAGAAGAACAGCCATTGTCGTGTATGAGTCGGAGCTCAATATTATATCGTACGCTGATCAAGGAGTTATCAATCTCTCTGTAACAGGCGATAAGATATTGATATCCGTAGATGATGTCGGGCCTGGGATTGAAGATATCGAACTTGCCATGCAAGAAGGCTATTCTACAGCAACTGATCGAATCAGGGAAATGGGTTTTGGCGCAGGAATGGGATTGCTGAATATTAAGAACTGCTCCGATGAATTGCAGATATTTTCAGAAGTGAATAAAGGTACGCACCTTTCTATTATCATTAATAGAATGGAGAGAGAATCATGAATCTGGCTTTTCTGGTTGACAAACTTGAGCTCAGAACAGCCTGCTGCGAAAATCGGCTCGCGCGAGAAGTGCAGGGAGGGTATGTAGGCGATCTTCTCAGTGATGTCATAGCGAACAGCAAGCAAGGGGATGTCTGGATCACTCGCCAGTCTCACCAAAACATTGTTGCGGTTGCCGCTCTCCGGGAACATGCCGGGATCATACTTGCGCTTGGAGCAGAACCGGGTGCAGATACCCTCAATAAGGCTGATCGGGAAGGAATTCCCGTATTTACTACGGGTCTTTCCTCATTTGCAGTCGCGGGAATGATTTATAGCTTGATGAACACGCAATAAACGCCCTTACAAGGGCTTTTTTTTCGCATTCTCGACGACGCATGCGTACAGATAGGATGATCGTTTATGCTCAAGGAGTTCAGGTGTGATTTACACATTCATTCATGCCTGTCACCCTGCGCGGACCTGGACATGTATCCTTCGGCCCTTGTTTCCGGATCTCTTGCGCGTGGGCTCGATATTATAGGTATCTGCGATCATAACGCTTCAGAAAACGTCCGTTATGTAATAAATGCAGCAAAGAAAAAGCCGTTAACAATTTTGCCCGGTATAGAGGTGACAAGCAGAGAAGAAGTTCACGTAATTGGTCTTTTTGAGGAATTGGAAAACCTGTTTGAAATGCAGGAGATCGTCTACAAGTTTCTTCCCGGTGTAAATGATGAGAAGATTTTCGGTTGTCAGGCAATCGTCAACGAAAAAGATGAAGTCGAGGGATTCAACGAAAAACTCTTGATAGGCGCAACGAACTTATCACTTAGAGAAATAACGGAAGCCATTCAAAATCTGAAGGGAGTCGCAATTGCAGCTCACGTAGACCGGGAAAGCTTCGGTCTGCTGGGTCAATTAGGATTTGTGCCGGATGATGTACATTTTGATGCTCTGGAAATATCCTTCAGATCTGATGCAAACAAAATCCGGTCCGAGTTTCCGGAACTTGCAGACCAATGCATCATTCGGTCATCAGATGCTCACGGCATCGCAGAAATTGGGAGAGCAATAACGATCGCAAAGCTTTGCGAGCCGTCTTTTGCAGAACTGAAATTGGCATTTAAAAGCAGGAACGGACGGAGAATTGTCCTGTAGACATGGAAGAATTGTCCATGCACATACTTGATATTGCTGATAATTCAACACGAGCGGGTGCGACGCATATTCGCATCATAGTAAATGAGAGTAAAATGCGAGACACTTTGGCTGTGACAATAGCTGATAACGGTTCAGGTATGGATGAAGAAACAAAAATGAAAGCGCGCGACCCTTTCTTTACAACCAAAACTGTTCGCAAAATTGGATTAGGCATCCCTTTGATTGAGCAGGCAGCCAAAGCTGCCGGCGGAGAATTCAGTATCGAGTCCGAAAAGGGTAAAGGAACCTGTGTAACGGCTACATTTAAGTTGAGCCATATCGATCGCCAACCTCTTGGACGTTTAGTAGAAACGATAATTACTCTGATAGCCGGAAATCCCACTGTTGATTTTTCTTATTCCTGTGAATCGGATACGGGAAAATACGAGCTAAACACTCAGGAAGTAAGAGAAGCACTGGAAGATGTCCCAATTAATAATCCGGAAGTGCTTTCATTTATAAAAAAAAGTATGCAGGAAGGTCTCAGAGAGATTAAGATGGACCTATAGCCGTTATTTCAAATGAATTGTGATTGCCAGGCAGGAGGAATAATACATGAAATCAAACGATGAAGTGCTTTTGGAAGAATTCGAACCGAAGCAGATCCAACGATTGGATGAAATCATCGATGAATACAGGGGCAGGGCCGGAGGCCTGATTCCTGTACTTGAAAAGGCTCAGGAACTTCTAGGTTATTTACCTGTCCCGATTCAGGAGCGAATCGGTGAAGGACTCAATATCCCACTTTGTCAGGTCTACGGAGTTGTAACTTTCTACTCTTTTTTTACGATGCAGCCTCGTGGAAGACATACAGTGCGAGTGTGCCTCGGAACGGCGTGTTATGTTCGTGGAGGTAAAAAAATAGCAGAAAATCTGGAACGGATGTTCGGCATTAAAGAGGGAGAAACGACACAAGACCGGAGATTTACGTATGAAACAGTCCGATGTCTCGGCGCCTGCGGACTTGGACCGGTTGTTGTCGTAGATAACGATGTTCATGGAAGGGTGAAACCGGACAAACTCAGGTCAATCCTGGATCAATATAATTAAGGGGTCCGTCATGGCAAAATTAAAAATTGAAGATCTGAAAAAAATCAAGGAGAGAGTTCATAAGGAAAATGCTCTCCGGGAAGGCGATCGGAGGGTACGGGTAACGGTTCACATGGGAACATGCGGAATTGCTGCAGGTGCCCGCGAGGTCATGAATGCTCTTTTGAATGAAATAGAGGAAGCAGGCGTTTCCGATGTTGCAGTTACGACTTCAGGATGTATGGGGCTCTGCAGCAGGGAACCGGAAGTTACTGTAGAGATCCTCGGAACGGAACCTATTGTCTATGAATATGTGAATGCCAACAAGATGCGGCAAATTTTCAAGCGCCACATTTTACAGGGTGAAATCCAGAGCCCCTTTGTGCTGGCTCGCGGGAAGGAACAACAGGATTAGCAAACAGGCTGCCGAATGAAAAAACTAGATAAAGAGGAGGTTCAGATCCGATGAAGGTTTTTCGGTCTCATATACTGATCTGTGGCGGTACCGGCTGCCATGCTACGGGAAGTGTCGCCGTTAAGCAGGCCCTCATGGCTGAATTGGCAAAGCAAAACCTTTCTGAAGAAATAAGAGTGGTTGAAACGGGCTGCAACGGCTTTTGTGCCATGGGTCCCGTAATGGTCGTATATCCCGACGGGATAATGTACGTAGAAGTCAGTCCGGAGGATATTCCTGAAGTAGTGGAAGAACATCTGCTCAAGGGCAGACCGGTTGAAAGACTCTTTTATAAAGAGCCGCTGACGGAAGAACGCATACCGGAAATGGGAGAAATCCCTTTTTTCGCGCATCAAAAACTCAGAGTTTTGCGCAATAAAGGTCTCATAGACCCGGAAATTATCGATGAATATATTGCAAGAGACGGCTATGCCGGAATGGCAAAGGCCCTCACGGAATTGTCACCGGAAGGGATTGTCAAAGAGATGCTGGATTCCGGACTTCGCGGAAGGGGCGGAGCAGGATTCCCAACAGGCCTCAAGTGGAAATTTGCGTCTCAGTCAAAAAGTGATGTCAAGTATGTGTTATGCAACGCTGATGAAGGAGATCCGGGCGCATTCATGGATCGCAGTGTTCTCGAGGCCGACCCTCATGCCATTCTTGAAGGTATGGTTATCGCTGCCAAAGCCATCGGTTCAAGTAAAGGCTACATTTATTGCAGGGCTGAATATCCTCTTGCTATCCGGAGGCTTTCAATTGCAATTGAGCAGGCTAAAGAATATGGCCTTCTCGGAGAGAATATACTCGACACCGGATTCAATTTCGACATTGAAATCTATCAGGGGGCGGGAGCGTTTGTATGCGGCGAAGAAACGGCACTCATGACGTCTATTGAGGGCAAGCGGGGCATGCCGAGACCGCGCCCTCCTTTTCCTGCTGTGGCCGGTCTCTGGAAACAGCCGAGCATTCTCAATAATGTAGAGACATTTGCCAATGTAGGCCAGATCATTCACAAAGGAAGCGCCTGGTTTGCGTCTGTCGGTAATGAGAAGAGTAAGGGGACAAAAGTATTCGCCCTTACAGGAGATGTAAATAATGTCGGCCTCGTGGAAGTTCCAATGGGCACACCGCTTGGAACGATCGTATTTGATATAGGAGGAGGCATTCCCAACGGCAAGAAATTTAAAGCGGCACAACTCGGAGGTCCCTCAGGGGGAATGATTCCCATACAGCATTTGAACGCGCCGGTTGATTTTGAAACTGTGGCTGAACTTGGTGCGATTATGGGATCAGGTGGCATGATTGTAATGAATGAGGATATGTGCCCCGTCGATATGGCACGCTTTTTTATGGATTTCTGCCAGGATGAATCATGCGGCAAATGTGTTCCCTGTCGCGAAGGCACAAAAAGGATGCTTGAAATCCTGACCAATATCTGTGAGGGGAAGGGACGGGAAGGAGATATAGAGCTTCTCGAGGAAATGGCTCAAGTAATCAAAGATTCGGCACTTTGCGGGCTGGGGCAGACGGCGCCCAATCCGGTACTGAGCACTATCAGATATTTCAGAGACGAGTATGAAGCACATATAAAAGAAAAACGATGTCCCGCCGGCGTCTGTTCGGCACTGTTCAAATCACCATGCCAGAACGCCTGTCCTATCGGCATGGATGTGCCATCATATCTGGCACTGGTACGCGCAGGACGTTTGGATGATGCCTACAAAGTATTGCTGAGGACCAATCCCTTCCCTGCAGTATGCGGAAGAGTCTGCGATCATCAATGTCAATCGAAGTGCAGAAGAGCCACGCTGGATGAATCTCTTGCAATCAAATTCGTAAAGCGCTTCATAACCGATAATGCGGCAAAACCTGAAGTTGAGGCAGTGCCGGTAACCAGGAAAGAGAAAATCGCTGTTATCGGTGCCGGTCCTGCAGGACTTACAACTGCCAGGGATCTTGCCATTCGCGGCTATGCAGTAACAGTCTATGAAGAACTTCCTGAAGCGGGAGGGATGATGCGGTACGGTATTCCTTCCTACAGGCTCCCCAGGGAAATTCTCGCCAAAGAAATCGACGATATCAGAGCCTTGGGAGTCGAAATACTCTGCAACAGACGGGTGGGCAGAGATGTTTCTTTTGGTGAGATCAATGAAAAATATGATTACATTTATCTTGCACCGGGGGCCCATAAGAGTCAGAAATTGGGAGTCGAGGGAGAAGATGCCGAAGGCGTGTATGGTGGCGTTGAATTTCTTAGAGATTTCAATATTAATGAAAATGCCTGGGTAAAGGGCGAAAAAGTATTGGGCACCCGTGTTGCCGTCATCGGCGGAGGTAATTCGGCAATCGATGCTGCCCGTGTGGCCGTCAGGCTGGGCGCCGAAGTTACGATTATCTACAGGAGAACCCGTGAAGATATGCCGGCCGCCGAAGAAGAAATTATAGCCGCAGAACATGAAGGGATTAAAATCGAATATTTCGTAGCACCCACAAAAATTATCACCGAAAATGGCAAGGTAATCGGAATTGCCTGCGAAAGGATGAAGCCGGGTGACTTCGATCGGAGCGGCCGGCGTAAACCGGTTCGCATCGAAGGCTCCGAATTCACCTTAAGTGTAGATTCAATCATTTCCGCTATCGGCCAGGAACCAGATGTCGGTTTCGTTCCGGAAGAGAGCGGAATTTCAATAAACAGATGGTCCTGCTTCGATCTTGCGGCCGGCAGAAGAGCCGAAACGACAAATGCAAAGTTCTATGCAGGAGGCGATGCCGTTACCGGTCCCTGGACTGTAGTTGGCGCCATTCAGGCAGGGCATGATGCGGCCGTCGAAATCGATGTTGCGATACGCACCTTGAATGGAGAGCCTCTCTGGGAAGCTCCGGCACAGGAGAAAATCGATATACCGTTCGAAATAGATGAAGAATCGGAAGAACAGCCCCAGGCAGCAATGCCCGAACTGGAACCTGCTATGAGGAAAGTTAATTTTGCCGAAGTGGAACTCGGGTTTTCACTTGAAACAGCCATCAGAGAAGCATCGCGCTGTCTTAGATGCGATGCGGAAGTATAGATACGAGGTAAGAGGTTTTGACCGCGAATCAGCTGTGTTTCGGGTACCGTGCTGTCGATGCTGAGCGCCCGTCCCGGCAATGTCCGAGCTGCCCATGCGCGCGGGTTTGCCGGGACAGCTTCGCGAGACGTACTTTCCTTACGACTCTTTTGCTTTACAAGAAGCATGCTTTTCTATTTTCCGAGTGAATCTTCATCCGGGGTGCCGATCCATCCGACTCCGGTAATATGATCATGGATTTTTCCATCGACATCAATAAATTTACCCCTGATCGGCAACTCGGTAATGTCTGAATATTTCGTAAGGGGCCGGATATAACCTATCCATGATTCCACTGAATATTCACTCAAAAACCGCATCACCTGCTCTCTGCTCATTCCGAGACTGAAAAGACCGAATTTAATGTTACGCTCCTCCGCATCATAAATAAATTTTGAAATCCAACCTATCTTTGTTAGCCGTATCCTTTCCGGGAAAAGATCGATGTGCTCCCTGTCGAGACTCAACCTTACTTGAATATTTTTAGAAGTAAGTATTTCGAGATAGCGTTGGTAATATGCCGAACCAATGAATAATCCGTTACTTTCGAGAATGACATTAATGCCCCTGTCAAGGGCCGGATGAATATAGCCTTCAATAAGATTTTCGGTAAGAGTCGGTTCCCCTCCCCGCAAACTGATTGTTTCATTTTCATGTATGTCTTCAATAAGTGTTTTGAATACGGCTGCCTCGAGATCATCACCGGTCTTCACGACGTAACAGGCAGGACAGTTGCAATTGCATTTGCTGTTTACCTGAATGATATATTTTGCATTATCATAGGGTATCCTGTCCGGTTTTTCTTTCGTATAAAGAACTGTGCGAAGACTGTGCTCTGGAGTGGGGCTCCATGATATTGTGCGGAACACAACAAGAGGATAATAGTCGCTGGATTGCATTATTTCATCGATATCTAACGCTCGTGCGTAATATTTTTCCACCTTTTCAATAAATTCATCTTTATAGCAGCGAAAACAAGATGAAGCTCTTTTTAGCTGTTCAGGCGAAAACACCGGATTTGCTATCACAATATAAGCTGGTGACTTCGATATCGCCTTTTGTAACGCGGCCCGCGGATCATCAACCCATAATAGAGACATAATAAAAAAAACCATATCAAACTGTCTGTCTTCCAAATTAATGGCTTCTATTCCACCTTCGAGAGCCTCGAGTCTGTCATCATTGCAGATATGTATTATGTTACTGACTATTTCGCTGTCCGGATCGACAATTACCGCTTTTTCGACACATTCAGGAAGACAAATATTCTTTGAAACGCTCACACTTGCACCTATATCAAGTACATGCTTGAAGGGCAGATTTTTCAGAATTTCCTTAAGGTGCCAGAGGAGATTCATATTATTTTGACCCAGCTCCTTATAAAATTCCTGTCGCAGACTGTTTGTCATTGTTTGTATTTTTTAGTGTAGCGCTCGACAAGCTTATATTTCTGAACCTTACCGCTTGCTGTCATGGGAATATCCTCTGTAAATTCCCAGTAAAGAGGTATTTTGTGGCGTGCTATTTTTTCACGGCTGAATTCGGCAAGTTCTTTGGCCTCAAGATCGATTCCTGTTTCCGGTACAATGACTGCCAACACCTGCTCACCATATTTTTTATCAGGAATTCCAATTACATAAATATCACGTACTTTTGGATGAGAATGCAAGAATTCTTCAATCTCGCGTGGATAGATATTTTCTCCTCCCCGAATGATCATGTCTTTGATTCTTCCGCTAATGCTAAAATATCCCTTTTCATTTGCAGAGCCTAAATCGCCTGTATGCAGCCATCCATCTGAATCGATTGCTTCAGAAGTCTCTTCAGGCATTTTATAGTATCCCTTCATTACGCAAGGACTTCGCGTAATAATTTCTCCCTGAACATCCGGTGGCACTTCTTTTCCTGTTTCGGGATCAATAATTTTTGCCTCAACGCCATCAAACAGCCTTCCCACTGTCGATACCCGCAGCTCGATCGGATCCTCCCTCCTTGTCATAGTCATAACAGGTGAACTTTCCGTCAAGCCGTAGGCAATGACTATCTCGGGGCAATGCATATCTGTTATCACCCTCTTCATAGAATCGACAGGGCACGGGGCCCCTGCCATGATACCCGTCCTGAGAGACGACATATCATATTTTCTGAAATCCGGATGGCTCAAAATAGCGATAAACATTGTAGGAACACCATTTATCGCAGTGCATTTTTCTGCCTCAACCGTTTTCAAAGTCTCAAGCGGATCGAAATACTCCAAAAGAACCATTGTTGATCCGTAATACACGCAATTAAGGGTGCTCATGACGCATCCGAAGCAGTGAAAAAGAGGAACCTGCGTCAGCAGTCTGTCTTCCGGCGACATGCCCATTACCGAACCTACCATGCGGGCATTATTTATTATATTGTAATGCGTTAACATGACCCCTTTGGGGAAGCCGGTCGTTCCAGAGGTATACTGCATATTCACCACATCATGGCACTGTACTGTTTTTTCCCTTTTGCGAAGCATATCATCTGAAATACGGGTTCCTTCTTCCAGCAATTCATTGAAATTGAACATGCCGGGGACCTTTTCCCTTGTACCTATATATATTAACGTTGACAGGCAGGGCAGTTCTTGCGCCAAAACACCCCCCGCTTCCGAGCTATCCAGATCCGGAATTATGGTTCTTACCGTTTCATAAAAGTTTGTATCTTTGTATTTTTCAATGAGAACAAGTGTCGTAGAATCCGACTGTCGCAGGATATACTCCAATTCGCTTGATTTGTAATTTGTATTGACTGTTACCATTACAGCTCCGATCATTCCCAATCCGAACTGCAAGTAAACCCATTCTGGAACATTTGTGGCCCACACGGAGACTTTATCTCCCGGTTCGACACCAACGGCCATGAATCCTTTGGCTACCCGCGTACAGGCATCCAGTAATTCTCCATAGGTTTTGCGAATTCCAAATCCGGGGCAGACAAGCGCTTCCCGGGTGTAATATTTTTCAGCTGTTTGTCTGAGAAGACGACCAATGGTAATTTCCTGAAACCCGTTCATTTCCCCTCCCCGCCTTCTGCATAGTATTTTCCCCAAGTGATAGTTTTTATTGCGTATTGTGTCAAGCTAAATCTCCTGTCCCTTGAGGGGCGAGGGTGATTACTCATGCCATCGCGATCAGTTACTTCCTTCCCTACCCTTCATTCCATCCCGCCAGGCGAGGGAAAAACGACTTTTTTACGAATCAATCAAATTATATATGATTTCGAAATAGACACAACATATTGTAGTTGTGATTCTAATGAATACCTTGTATTGTGTTTTTCCTTTACATAGCTCCATTATTTTGATAAATTCGAAAAAAGGTTCTGAATCAGATACACACGGAAAACCCTCTTATGAAGCTGAAAAAAATCGAAATCCTGGGTTTCAAATCATTCAGAGACAAAACACCGCTTAATTTTTCTCCCGGAATCAGTGCTATTGTAGGTCCGAACGGCTGCGGCAAAAGCAATGTCGTTGATGCAATACGGTGGGTAATGGGCGAACAGCGGATCACTCAGCTTCGCGGCAAAAAAATGGAAGATGTTATTTTTCATGGAAGCGAGGATGCTCAACCTGTAAGTATGGCTGAAGTAGCGATCACTCTCTTGAATGACGGTGTAAAAATCGCCAACAAGTATTCAGACTGCACCGAAGTAACCGTTACCAGAAAAATATTCCGTGATGGTGAAAGTGAATACAACATCAACAATGTTCCCTGCCGTCTTCTCGACATCAGAGAATTCTTTATGGATGCGGGAGTCGGTTTCAGAACGTATTCAATAGTCGAACAGGAAAGAGTCTCCAGGCTAATAGAAGCAAAGCCTGATGAACGCCGGCAATTTATCGAAGAGGCTGCCGGAGTGATTAAATACAAATCTCGTAAAGAATCTGCAATCCGCAAAATGGAAGCTACCCGCCAGAATATGCTCCGGCTCAATGATATCCTTGGCGAGGTAAAAAGCCAACTTAACGCGACATCGCGGCACGCAAAAAAGGCAGAACGTTTCAAAGCGCTGAAGCAAGAAATAAAAGAATTGCAAATAACACTTTCTCTTCAGCTTTTCTCGGAATTATCAAAAAAAAAGGATAATATCGAGGAAAAAATCAGAATTATTACGATGCAGAAGTCCGAATCTGAAGCTCGAATCATGTCATTGGAAGCATCTGTGGAAGACATTAAATCAAGGATAGAGGATGCTGAAACAAAATCAGCTATCTGCCAGGAGAAATATTATTCCACTAAAAATGAAATCGGAATAAACGAGCAAAAAATTGAATTTTTGAAGAAAATGGTCGCCGACCTGAAAACGAAGGAAATCTCCACGTTGACAGAAATAAACGATTTAAAAAGGCGCCGCGGCGATATGGAAAAAGAAAAAGAGGCGCTTCAAAAAATACTGTCCGACTCTGACACCGGAATCTTGCAGAGCCGGGAAGATATTTCAATTCAGCAAAAAATAGTGAATGGTCTGAAAGAACAGCAACGGGAAATCAGAGATACACTTGACATTTTAAAGTCACGCCACGTAGAAACCGTAACTGAACGGGGCCGGCTTAAGAATATCCTCTTTGCACTTGAAAAGGAAATTGAAAATCTTGGAAGAAAAGCTCAACATGAAGACGGAGAAATAACTGAATATAATCAAAAAATACAAAGTCTCAAAAGTACATCTGAAACCTTGAAGCGCAATCATGCCGATTCCGAAAAAAAGATAAACGAGCTGAGAGAAAAAAAGGCCGCTTACAAGGACAAAATAGCTGCAGCAAGAGAAGAACTGTCCGAGGCAGATGAAACACTCGAAAAGCTCAGAGAACAAATGGCCTTAAAGATTTCACGCCTTACCTCTTTGAAGGAACTCCAGGAAAATTTTGAATGGTGCAGCGAAGGCACTCGTTGTATTATGACTGAATCGAGGAGGTCTACATGGGCGGCCGGAACAGTTCACGGGCTGGTGGCAGACTACATGGAAGTTCCCGAGGAATATGAAAATGCCGTGGAAGCAGCTCTTGGAGACAAGCTCCAGTTTATGGTAGTTGACAACCAGGATGACGGCATTAAGGCAATTGATTACCTGAAAAAGCGTTCTTCCGGAAGAGGAAGTTTTGTTCCCCTGGCAACTGAAAGCAGGCCTGCGGCGGTACTCCCCCGGTACCTGAAAGAAACGGTCAAGCTCACGGATGTCGTCAAAGCCCGTGAAGGGGGCATGGAAGGTTTCATCAGCATGCTTTTAGGCGATGTTCTTTTGATTCCCGATCTTGCCAAAGGGAAAGAACTTTGGAAAAAAAACGGGTTCACGGGAACGTTTGTCACACCCGATGGTGATATTATAAGTCACGAAGGAATATTGACAGGCGGAAGCGGCATCGCCTGCGGCAGTTCGCTTTTAAAGAACAAGCGGGAGATTTCAGAACTTGAACAGGAAATCAATGAAATTGATTTTACCTTAAAAGATGAAGGTACAAAGAAAAAAGAAATAGTAACGATAATTGAAGACAGCAGAGAGGAACTGGAGGCTGCCGGAAGAGAGATTCATGAAACTGAACTTCAAGAAAATGGTCTTCGAAAAGATGTCGAGCGCACCGAAAGCGAAATATCCTGGCTGAATCAACGTATCCGGATTCTATCTTACAACATTGAAAACATGAAACGGGAAGAAGCGGAATCGCATCACAGAATAGCTGAAATTAAAGAAGATCTGGAAAAAAATGAAGAAAAAACAAATGATGATGCTCTTGCGATAGAAAAGTTGCAGGAGGAATGGCACATAGTCACCGATGAACTCGATAAACAGGAACTATGTCTTACAGAAGAAAAAATTGCCCTCACGGCCTTTGAAGAAAGAAAAATTTCAGGGTTGAAATCCTTGCAGACGCTTAAGATCGGCCTAAGGGACATAGAAGACAGAATCCTCGCAAATACTAATGGTATAGAAGAATGCAAAAAAAATATTATTATGCATACAGCTGACCTGGATGAAATGGAAAAAGAACTTGGCAGGCTTTATGAAAGTTATAAAATCGAAGAAAAAAACCTTTCGGAAGTAAAAGAGCTCCAGAATTCACACGAAATCACACTAAAAGAAAAAGAGAAGGAGTATCAGTCTGCCAAAAAGACATATGATGCCATCACACAAGAATTAAATCAGGAGACATTTGAAATCAAGGAAGTAACGATGCAGATTGAAGCAGTCTACCAACGCATGGCTGAAAAATACCAGATTCAACTTTCTGATTTGCTTCCTGCCTTTGCGCCTCTTGATGATGACACTTCAAATGAATTTGAAAAAAGGCTCAAAATGAAAAGACAGCACCTCGGGGAATTCGGTGAAGTGAATCTTCTCGCCTTGAGCGAGCATGAAGAACTTAAAAAACGTCATGAATTTCTTACTATTCAGCACAAAGATCTGACAACTTCTCTGGATACTCTTCAGAAAACTATTTCCCGTATAAACGGGATTACAAGAAAAAGGTTTGCTGAAACGTTTGAAGCTGTAAATGATAATTTTAAAAAAGTATTTCCTAAACTTTTTCCCGGCGGGCACGGGTCTCTTCACTTGACGGATGAGACTGATATGCTGGAAACCGGTGTAGATATTGAGATCCAGATACCCGGAAAGAAGCGCCAGAGCCTTTCTTTGCTCTCGGGAGGCGAAAAAGCACTTTCCGCTGTCTCTCTTATCTTCGCAATTCTATTGCACCGTCCCACACCTTTTCTGATTCTTGATGAAGCCGATGCCCCCCTCGATGACACGAACGTACAGCTCTTCACTAAATTAGTAGGAGATATTTCGAAGGAATCACAAATTATATACATAACTCATAACAAAAGAACGATGGAGGCGGCCGACAACCTCATTGGTGTCACCATGCAAAAAAACGGCATATCGACAATCGTTTCAGTCAACATGAATTAAGTTTGACGATTCCCCGAAAAAGATCACAAAACCGCATTATGAAAGCACTCCCAAGTACTCTTCCCTTTACATCTTTTTGCAAAAAGGGTAAAAATTTCTGAAGTATCCCTAATTTTCAAAGGAGCAGACGATTTCAAATGGCATTTAACAAAACAGACGGCAGTTTTTTTTCACGATTGAAAGCTGGTCTTTCGAAAACAAGTAAAGTTCTTGTCAAAAACATCGACGAAATGATCTCGGGAGAAAAAGTGGTCTCCCGTGATATTTTCGAGGATTTGGAAGAGATCCTTATTGCGGCCGATCTCGGGCCGTCTTTTACTTTCGATCTCATTGAGGACATGAAAGAACGGGCAAAACGCAAAGAACTGCAAAACCCAGAGTCCTTGAAAAAAATAATGGTGGACAATATGACTGCCATCCTCAAGCAAAGCGAATCTCCTATTGTGTTACCGAGCAATAAAATTTTCACTATTATGGTGATAGGAGTGAACGGAACGGGAAAAACGACGACAATAGGAAAACTCGCCGCCTTCTTTAAACAGCAGAACGCAAGTGTACTATTTGCCGCTGCGGACACTTTCAGGGCTGCAGCAATTGAACAACTTGAAATCTGGAGCAAACGAACTGAAACGCCTTTAATTAAGCAGGCAATGGGCGCGGATCCCTCAGCTGTCGTATATGATTCCATTAAAGCTGCAAAAGCGCGGAATACCGATGTCCTCATCGTCGATACCGCAGGAAGGCTGCATACGAAAACAAATCTGATGGATGAGCTTAAGAAAATCAAAAGAGTAATGGGAAAAGAGTTGCCCGGAGCACCTCATGAAATCCTTTTGGTTCTTGATGCTACGACAGGTCAAAATGCTCTCATGCAAGCGCAGATGTTTAATGCTGAAATAGGCATTTCGGGCCTTGTGCTCACAAAACTTGACGGAACTGCAAAGGGAGGGATCGTCGTTCGGATCGCAAAAGAAATGAAAACACCGATCCGTTTTATCGGAGTAGGAGAAAAAATAGATGATCTCAGACCTTTCAACGGAAGGGAATTTGTTGAAGCTCTTTTTGCCGAAAGCTGAATCCTCACTTGTACTTTTATAAAGCCGAAACTGTAATGAAAGTTTGATCAATACGTAAAATACATATTCCGCATTGTGCTTCATCCTTCATCACTGTATTCCTGTTCGCATCATAAAGAGTGCGAACCTTGCCTCTGGAGTTTATTTGCGGGGCCGTGTGTTACATTATTTTTTTCGGAATATTTGCGAGTCCGTCATGTTCGATATCAGGGAAAACATTTGAAAGAAAACACGGGAAAAGTATTAGCAGGATTATTTCGAAGGGGTTCCCTGCTGGAAGTCGGGACACGATAATAAGCTGCAGGAGAAATCATGGAGCGTATTTTCGCCATCGGTGACATTCATGGCTGCCTTGCAAAACTCGAAAAAATGATACGCATGATACCGTTTGACCATGAAAATGACAGACTTGTCTTTATTGGAGATTATATTGACAGAGGACCCGATTCAAAAGGTGTCGTGGATTACGTTATCACGCTCAGGCATTATTATGAAAAAGTGATCTGCCTGATGGGGAATCATGAACAGATGCTTCTCGACTTTGTTCTTCACGGCATTGGGAGGGAAATATACTTTCTTAACGGCGGCGACGCCACTGCCGATTCCTATGGCTATATTCATGAGCCGGCAGGCATAAAAATTAAAATCCCACCTGATCATATTAATTTTTTCACAACTCTCCTCCCTTTTTACGAAACGGATGAATACATTTTCGTTCATGCTGGCCTGAGACCCGGCATCCCTCTTTCGAGACAGGATTTTGATGACACAATATGGATACGCAATGAGTTCATCCAGTCAAACTGGGATTTTGGAAAAATAATCATTTTCGGACATACTCCAGCACGTTCACCACTGCTTGAATTCAATAAAATAGGAATTGATACAGGTGCTGTTTACGGTGGAAAACTGACGTGTATAGAGCTGCCTTCACGAAAAATATATCAGGTGTAAGCAATGAAAATTATAGAATGTATACCTAATTTCAGCGAAGGAAGAAATAGAAGTGTTGTGGAAGCCATTGTAGATGCGGCAGCAGCAATTCATGGAATTAGAATTCTTGATTACAGCATGGATGAGGACCACAACAGAAGCGTGCTCACCTTTATAGGAAGCCCTGAAGCTGTTGAAGCAGCCGCTGCTCTTGCCTGTGATAAGGCTGTACAATTGATCGATATGAGCACACATACAGGCATCCATCCGCGGATCGGGGCAGTCGATGTCGTACCGTTCGTTCCCTTGCAAGATGCGGTTATTCAGGATGCCGTTCGTCTTGCCCGTCGTTTTGGAAGAGCATTCGCCAAACGCAATAACGTGCCTGTCTATTTTTACGGCGCCGCTGCCTTGAAACCGGAGCGGAGCATCCTCTCAGCTATAAGAAGAGGCGAGTATGAAACACTCAGGAATAAGATGTCTGATCCTATGTGGAGACCCGATGCCGGACCTGCAGATTTTAATGCACGATGCGGTGCAACAGCAGTAGGTGCAAGGAAACCTCTTATCGCGTTCAACATAAATCTCAAGTCTTGCGATATAGAGGCAGCGCACAATATTGCCAGATCCGTCAGGCAGTCTGGCGGAGGCCTTTCTCATGTGCAGGCTCTGGGGCTTCATCTTAAAAGCCGTAATATTGTCCAGATCTCGATGAACCTGACTGATTTTGAAACAACATCACTTTGCAAAGTATTTGATGCGGTTAAGGAAAAGGCAGCTGCATTCGGGATAGATGTGCTGGAATCGGAGCTGATCGGCCTTATACCTGAAGCCGCTCTGGAAGGTGCTACGGCCGAATATCTCCAAATCTGCAATTTTGGCCGGGAAAAAATAATCGAGCAGCATATAAAAAATAAAAATTATGAATAGCACAAAAACACTATATGGATAAATATTTTGATACAAATCAACCTTCTATCCTGCCGTCAATACTATGAGAAATTGACAAAAATTTAAAATGTAAAACGGCACCTCTTTTTAAACTACCAATAGAAAGGAAAAATAATTTTTGACCCAATTACTGACGTAAGTATCGAATGCATATCACATGTGATCCATTTCATAACGGGAATACTTCTCATTTCTTGACGCGATACGCTAAAAATGAAATATATTAACAATAATTTATAGAAAGCCGCGAAAGGTTAAATTGCTTTGATTCCTGCTCTTCACTTTATCCGGGACCATAAGGACACTCGGGATTGAAAAAACTACCACACAGCAGCAGGAGCTGAAATGAACAATGATTCAGCAAATGAAAATATTAGTAATTTAGTTGTTTCGGATCTGTTTGGAACTTTCAAGCACTGCGAACCTTCTTTCGGCCTTATTCCTTTTTTCAAAAATGGAATCAGTGCTGAAAATGAGGTTCCGGCCTGCTTCAATGGAGTAATCAAAGCTGATTACTTTTTTCAAATTATTCCCGCCGCTCAGCATGGGAAGCCTTGCCTTTTCATAGTGCTGACCCATGCATGCGGAACTTACAGCACTCTTATCATTATACCGAGTTTGGTGATCTCTGACTTGCCGGGCATCATGCCGCCAGCGCACAATAATAAAACATGGATAAAAGTCGCAGAACATTATGCTGCAATTGTGAATGGAAGTCTGTTGTTGAGCTTGGACGGCAATGAAACTGAAATATTTTATCGTTCCAGGAACTCTGTCAATTTATTCTATGTCACCGCCCATAAAAAGCTGCCTCTCAGTGACATTAAATCAATATCTAAAGTATTCGCCTCTCAGGGATTCCAGGGATTTCACATTTATTGGATAAACTGGCAAACCGCCGTTTCAGAGCTTGAAGCTTCCCTGAATCGAAGTCAGGAAAATACGCTCGATGAAGAATCCAGCCGGATCACTAAAACAATATATTACCTTAAACTTCTTCTGCCGTTATATTTTTAATTTTCCCATGGAAGTGAAATGTACGTTACCCCGGAAAAGAAGTTCACCGCGCATTAAATGCTTTTCAGTTGGCATAACCGCTGATTTCGAATTCAGGCGTTTCAATCTGAATCGGCATATCAGGATAACCATTGTTGCATAAACGAACCTGTATTGTATAACGACCGGGAGGACATTGTAAAGGCAGCTGCCATTTGACGGAACTCATTTCCTTGATATTCTTGAACTCGGCATAACCCGCTGAGACCGGTGCTGCCTGGAAAGCGGGGACAAAATCCCCATACTTTTCAGCCTTCTGACACTCATTCAGACGAACCAATGAAAATTCAGTCGCTATTCGAATTGGAAAGGCAGTCATCCGGATGAAACGCATCATAACAGTCATTCCCGGCCGGTAGATATCAAAATCCGTCATAACCCCTATGAGCTTGTTATCATCGGAAATTCCCGTACCGACGCCTGAGGTGGTTTCGTCCCAGGAACGAGCCGGGCCCACATCAACGTGCACCGTACTGCCATGATAATATCCTGCGCCTCCGAAATGAAGATCTTTTACGTACTGCCATAAACGAATCGCCTTTACTCCCTGGATCTTGAGATCCGCCGCCATCCCGTACTGATGCAGGCTTGCTTTTGCTGCAAGCAAGCCTTTGTCCCGGAGCGTGGCATTATATTGAGGTTTCCTGTAGCCTGAAATGATCGTTATTTTTGCGCCCCTGTTCAAATGATCTTCCAGATAATCTATAAATTCGACGAGCCTCAGCGAAAGCCCGCTTTCGGAAGAGCCGCTGGGCGCCCCGAAGACTTGGCAGATCCTGTGAATCGCTTTCCTCTCATATGCTCCTTTTTTATTTCTATATATGCCGGAAAATGATTTTTTTGTTTTCTCGCTATAGAGGGTAATTATACCGTCTCCGGAGAAGAAATACCTTCGCATTTCAGAGGATGCTTCATTAGCCGGCAATGAAGACGGAAGTATGGAAAACGAGAGAAAGACTGTCATAATTATCATGATTTTAGTCGGTTTCGATATACTCATGCTCTAAAATACCTTTTTTACGATTTTCATTGGAAAATGTAAGATAAATTCATTTACAGCGTGGTTTCTCCCCGAATTTCGGATAGAAGAATGCGAGTGTCGCCGTCTTTTGTGCAATAGGCAGACGCACCGGCTTTAATCATCTGATTCTCAAGATCTTGCGAATCGTGCATTGAAAGCCCGATGATGCGGATGTAGGGATGTTCGGAATGAATGATTCGGGTCGCTTCAACTCCGCCCATCCCAGGCATGCTGATGTCCATCAGAATCACATCAGGTTGCAGCTTCCGGGCTTTTTCGACTGCCTTTTCGCCATCGCCTGCTTCACTCACAACATGAATGTCGGTATACAGTTTCAGCATGGTGGAAAGCCCCTGGCGGACAACTGTATGATCGTCTACCAGAAGAACACGTATTTTTCTTCCTGTTGTTTTTGGCTTCCGGACTGTAGCTTTTATAACGGGTATGTCCTTCGCGCTCCCTTCTTCGGCAGCCTCAGGGGGAAGAATCAACGAGAAAGATGCGCCCTTCCCAGGGGAACTTTTTATTTCAAGTTTTCCTCCCGCAAGCTCCAGCCGTTCGCGAACATTTACAAGGCCGAACCCGCTTCTTTCTTCATCCTGCAGGGAAGCCGGATCGAATCCGATACCCTGATCGCTTACGGTCACTCTGAATCTTTTTCGTTCATCACGGCTTATTCTAACATGTGCCAATTTCACTTCTGCGTGCTTGACCACATTGAAGAGGAGTTCCCGTACGCTCTGATAAAGCAGGAAGGTCATGTCCCCACTTCCCGGATCGGCACCTGTGTCTACCCGCAGGTCAACTGCAAGACCGTAATTCTCCTCCATCCAGCTGCCAAGCCATTTCGAGGCTGCCGTGAGCCCCTGCTTCAGAAAAGGAGGCGAAAGCTCAGCCGTTAAGGAACGTGATATCTTAATCGACTGGCTGATAAGATCCAGAATGGTTTCAGCAATCTGTTTCTCGCTCCCGCCGACTTTTGAAAGAAGGACCTCGCTGTTCATTCGAGCGCCAATCAACGGCTGCTGGAGATTATCATGCAGGATGTTGGCCAGCCGCTTCCTCTCCTTCTTTTCAACATGCGCCAATTCCCCCATCAGGGCCCGGAGCTTTTTTGCCCGATCCTCGGCCAATTTCGTACGTTCGGCAACCTGCTGTTCCAGAGTCTCATTCAGGTCCCGCAGCTTTTGCTCAATCCGTGTTTGGTACGTGATATCCGTCGCAACACAGATGCCGCCCAGGATATTACCTTCCGAATCGACGATGGGTGCAGACGAAGCAATCTGCGTGCCGTATTTATTATCGAAGCGACGAAAATCTATGATCATTTCTCGTACAGATTCGCCCCGCAGGGCACGCGGCAGTGGATACTCTTCCACTGGTATGCGTTCCCGCGTATCCGGCCGGTAAAGGCTATACACGGAGTACTCCTCCACTGTATCGACTTGAGGCGCCCTACCGCCGTATATGTCTGCCGCGGCATCATTCACCATTATCATTTTCCCGCTGTTATCAGCCACCCACACGGCAACGGGCAAGGCATCCATAACGGCTTGCAACCGGGCCCGCTCTTCATCGACCCGCTTCAAAAGCTTCTCCCGTTCCAATTCGGCCTTCTTCCGCTCTGTAATGTCCTTAAAGAGGATCGCCACCTGCCTGTCCTTCGGATCCCCGTAGCGCCAGGCGTATACATCGTAGAAGCGGTGCAGCGACCTTGCCCAGTCCTGGAAACGTGCGGCCTCGCCGGTGAGTGCGATCCGCCCGTAGATCTCGAACCAGTGCTTCTCGTGCCTGGGGGCAAGCTCCCTTATTCTCCTTCCCTGGGCGCCTTTCAGGCCGGTCTGATTCTCGAACGAGGGATTGAGCTCCAGGAAGCGGTAATCCACCGGCTTCTCCTTTTCATCGAAGAGCACCTCGACGATGCAGAAGCCTTCATCGATTAAGTTAAATAATTCTCGATATTTCGTCTCACTCTTTCTCAGGGATTCTTCAGCCTTCTTGCGATCGGTGATGTCCTTTGAGGTTCCCATCCATTCGGTAATTTTTCCTTCGGCATCCAATAGCGGAACTGCCCGGGAGTATGCCCAGCCCACAGTGCCATCCGCGCGAATGACTCGATGTTCCAGCTCGAAAATATCCCTGTTTTTTATAGCCTCATTGATAGCCGATACAACAAACTCCCGGTCATCCGGATGGATGTATATGTCAAGCCATGTACGGTTCGGCCTATCTGTATCGCGGATGAAATCACGACCCTCGAGGTAATGCATTTCACTCCAATCCGCGCTCATCCTGTAAATAATTAAATCCGTTATGGCAGCGAGAAATGCATGTAAGTATATTCCACTCTCTTTCATCACCGTATCTGCACACTTCTTCATGATTGCTCCAACCCCTCTGGCAGTCGAGCATCAACTGATACTCTTGAAAAAGGTTTATGCGGTAAGATGTTTCAATACCATTCATCACATCAATATTTCAATCATTTTTCTTTGAAAGGTATGAAACCGACAGACCTGCCCGTTTTTTTGAAATCGTCTTTTAAGAACCCGTACTTTCCATATGGACAAATGTGGACAAACCGAAAAAAGGCTCCCTCGCGGGAGCCCTTGTATTTGGTGCCCCCGGTGCGATTCGAACGCACGGCACACGGATTAGGAATCAAATTTATACGCTTTTCTATGGGTATCATATAAAATAACTTGAAATAATATCATCTATAATATAAGATTCTTACCGTTAGTAACGGTTGGATTATGGTTCACGGATAATCACCATAAATAAGCCTAGGGGTAGCAAGAGGATACTTTGCATTTAGCTAAACGGCCAACGGATTCCTTATTTTAAGTAAAAAATAGGTCGAAAAAATGGCACAAAAAAAGGCAAGGCAAGTCTATTCTGAAAAGACTGTTCGAAGAAAAACCACTTATGTCGGAGTATATGCACGAAAGGCAGTCAACCGGAAGGACGGCAACAAACTGGATATTTGTTATGATATTTCCTACAAGGTGGACGGAAAAAAGGTTTGGGAAAAAGTCGGATGGAAGTCTGAGGGATATTCAGCATTATTAGCAAAAGACGTAAGGGGGGAAAGAATTCGGGCGATAAGGCATGGCGAGGAATTGCCGCAACAGCGGCAAAGACCGCCATGCATAAAAGATCTATGGGAAAAATATAAGAAATGGGCCGAAACCAACAAAACCAGAGGCGGCGCCGATGATATCTCAAGATGGAACTGCCACATAAAAGAGCGTTTCGAAAATAAACGACTCGATGAAATATCCTCTTTTGACCTTGAAAAATTTAAAGCCGATTTAACATCAAAAGAACTCTCCCCATCTTCTGTGAAACATTGCCTCGTGTTAATAAGGCAAATGTATAATAAAGCAATTTCTTGGGGGCTTTACAAAGGAGAAAATCCCATTAGAGGCGTCAAGCTGCCCACACCTGCAAATCAGCGTACACGTTTCCTGTCGCACGAAGAAGCAAATGCCTTGCTCGAAAAATTAAAACAAAATACACGCATAAAAAGCAGGGTTGAATATCTCGATGACCCGCAATTGCATGATATGGCGCTTTTGAGTCTTCATACAGGCATGCGGGCCGGGGAGATTTTTGCACTCAAGGGCTATGACATTGATCTTACTAACACCATTATTACAATCAGGGACCCAAAGAATAAGTCAACTAGGCATGCCTACATGACATCACGGGTAAGAGGAATGCTCATGAACAGGATTCCTAATAAACCAGATGATTTGATTTTTAAAGACATACACGGCAAGCAAATATTTTCTATATCCAATCGTTTTACTAGTATAGTCACAGATCTGGGGTTAAACAAAGGTGTAACGGACACACGGCAAATGGTCACATTTCACACGCTCCGTCACACTTTCGCTTCCTGGCTTGCGATCCGGGGCGAAACTCTTCAGACAATCGGTGATTTGCTTGGCCATAAGGACCTGGCCATGACGCGCCGATACAGTCACCTAAGCCCGGATCATAAGCGCCGGGCCGTGATGGCGCTCGAAAGTGAAATGAACGGAGAAACAAAAGCGGAAGAAACGGAAACACAATCAGCATAATACATTTCAGGGGATAGGCCGACGGGCCGAAAGCGGGGATTTCCTCGCCCCGTTTCCCCTGGTAATCAATGAGGTGCCTTAGGGGACAGGCTTTGAAAATCTCAGAACAAAATTTTTTCAAAAAAGGTGAATGGTGCCCACTCTTCGGTGCCATTCCCCGCTTTGTTCAACCACAAAATTCAGTTCACAATCTTCTGATCGATACAATTCTAGAGGCTCGACAAGAAGGCTGGAATATAATGGAACCTGAAGGCTTTCCAGAGCCCTGGCCTGAAGAACATCCGTTTACATGGAATTTAGAATCTGAATCGTTCGAAGATGCATGCAAGCGAGCGCCCAAAGAATCAAAACTTAAGTGGACCTGGGGCATATCGGGACCCGAGATCAGAACAGCCCGTTTTATTTATGGGGTCTTCGGTCGAGGGTCAATGTTTTCACAACGGGGCGACATTAACCCATCTACAGAAGAAATGTGGTATCTTGAATCCCGAGCTGACGCAATTGCAGGCGTGGAGACGAAAATTAAGGGAAGAAAGCTGCTCGCTTTACTTGCAATCTGCAATGCCGGCACTGCCTTAAATGATCTCCTAAACCGAAATGAAGATGAACGGAATTGGCTGGTTTTGGAATCCCTGAATGAGGCAAAGACTTTTTTAAATAGACTAAAGGATATTCTCATTCAGCAAGAAAGAAGTGCCATAATTGAAGCAGAAGAATATATCAGCGAGAATGAACGATATACAGAAATAGGCAAAAATTATTCAGCAACACAACGAGAAAAATTAGAAGAACGACACAAAAAACAAGAAATAGAAAAACAACTACGCGATAAGTACTTAATAAGAGAAGCTAATAAGTTATTAAAGCGGCGTCCAAATCATTCCATAAGACGCATAGCGGCTATATTATTCGAAAGAATTCAAAACGACCCTAAATATAAATGGAAACATGTAGGCTTCGAAACAATCAGAAACATCATTAAATCTAGCAAATTATCACAAAGACCTGGGTAATACACCCGGTACAATACCCATATAATCAATAAAATCATATAGTTATACTTGATTTTATCTCTTATTTCCCATATCATCACCTCAAATAATGAATTTTAATTCAATTTCAAATGGAGGTGGATGATATGTCAAATCTCAGAAAACTTTACATCACTCCCAAAGAAGCGCACGAAATTTCCGGGATCTCCGAAGGAACGTTGGCCAATCTTCGGTGTCAAAGGCGTGGTCCAAAGTACTACAAACGGCCCGGAATTGGACGACGTTCTTCGATTTATTACCGCCTCGATGAGTTCACCGTATGGCTTGAGAGCCAACCGGTATTGACTCGTGACTCCATTAAGTTGGTAATGTAAGGAGCCGCGACCGGTGAAACCGTCTCCCCTGGACCCCTCTTTAAACAGTCGCAAACCAGATCGACTTGCCTCTACTGTTTTTCGATGGGCGCGGGTCCTTTCAGACCCCCTCCCCTGGATACGGTTTCGGCACGCCCGGCGTTTGCCCGCGCGTAACTTCTTATTTCGATTGGACTTTTAGACTTATGGCGAAAATTGTTCATTGATCGAATCAAGAGGCTCTTGAATGGATTTACAGAACGAAGACGCAATAACCGAAAAACGATCACACGAAGCAGACGCGCGAAGCATTGAAGAATTGGTCAAAGAGCGGGTGCGCAACGAGCAGGCGTCGCAAGAAAAACCTGAAAAAAGCCCCATTACACCGGCTTCCATCGAACAGTGTCTTTTTAGAAACGAATTGGGTGATGGGGAACTGTACGCGGAACTTCATCGAGGCCGGCACATTTATAATGTCAACGAAAAAGAATATTTCACCTGGGACGGTCATAATTGGAAGCGAGACATTTTAGGTAATGCATTAAATGGCGTGGAGGCCGTCAGCGAGGAATATTTATTACTCGCGAGTCACCTGGAAGCTAAATTGAAAAAAGTTATCAAGGGAGAAGAGCCGGGAAATGAAGAATCACTTCAAAACAAAATCGACGCCGCCTACAAGCGAGTAAAAAAACTGCGATCCCTAAAAGGCCGTAATGCATGTCTTGAATTCGCGTCAACAGGCGTTGATTCTTTGGCAGTAGATGGGGCGAAATTTGATTCTGATCCGTGGCTTCTAGGGTGTGAAAACGGGGTTACTGATTTACAAACCGGCGTTTTCGGAAATGGGAGAGCTGAAGATATGATTACGAAGCATAGCCCGGTTGTGTTTAAGGGACTGGATGAACCGGCCCCCTTATGGGAAAAAACACTTCTTGAAATTTTCAATGATGATAAAGATTTGGTGTCCTTTATCCAACGGCTTCTCGGGTACTGTATAACCGGAAGCACCAAGGCTCAGGTTTTTGCAGTATTTTATGGAGTCGGACGGAACGGAAAAACCTTAATTGTTGACACTCTAATGCATGTCATGGGGCCGTTGGCCGCTCCGATCCCCTCTGAAATGCTTCTCGATCAAACCAGGAGAGCTTCCGGAGGACCTTCCCCTGATATCATGGCATTGAAAGGTCTTCGCCTCGCGGTGGCTTCGGAGTCAGACGAAGGCCGCCGCTTCAGCCCTTCCCGCGTGAAATGGCTTACAGGTCGTGACGAACTAGCAGGACGAAACCCACACGACAAGCGCTTCACCTACTTTAAACCTACACACAAATTGATTCTTTTGACAAACGACAAACCGCAAGCACCAGCTATGGACTTCGCCTTCTGGGAACGGGTCATTCTAGTTCCCTTCACACAGAGCTTTGTTGACCGAGAACTAAGGGAGTCACATGAGCATCGTGCAGATCCAGATTTATTTGAAAAGTTAAAAAGGGAAGCGGCTGGCATTCTGGCTTGGTTGGTGTGGGGCTGTCTTGAATGGCAGGCTCGGGGCCTGGATCCTCCTCGATCTGTTACGGAAGCCACTTCAGAATATAGACGCGATGAAGACTTGATCGGGGATTTTGTTGAAGAATGCTGCATTATCGAACCAGGCGCAACGGGTAGGGCCGGCGATCTCTTTGAACGATTTGAAGAGTGGTACCTGTCAAATGTAGGAAAAAAGGTGCCGTCTCAGCACTGGCTGGGCAAGCAGTTGAGGAAGCGTTTTGAAAAGGTCCGTCATAATGGCCGGGTCGTTTATAAGGGAGTCGATGTTATTCCAAGGTGACCTTTAGGGGACATTTGGTCCTTTTCCGTACATTTTTTTTACTTACATTTTTACCTTTCTATAGGGAGTTTACAGAAAAAAAGAACAAAGGTCTACTAAACAGGGAAAAGAAAAGACCAAAATGCACTACGAAAAAAAGGAATTCCTTAATAATTGCAATAAATCATATCGCCATCGCAACGAAGCGAACACGGTAGACCTTTTTACTTCTGATTTGCTGAAAGGGGGACCCGCAAATGCAACACGTCGCGCTTGAAGACCTTGTATCCGGTTTCACCACTGAACTCCTGGATGAGGACAAATGCCGGCGCTGGGTTCTCGAACGGCTCTTTCCTGAAGGCGTCGCGTGTCCCATGTGCGGGCATCCGCTTCCGGAAAAGCGAATGGAACGGTTTTACTCTGGCCGGGTTAATTTCTGTCCGGAATGCAAGAGGAAGTACAGGACGTTAAGAGGTACGCCTCTTCGAGGCACCCATTTTACCTATGCGGATATCGTCATGATTGCCCTTCTTACTTCCTTTGGCTGCCATGTGAATGACATTGGCCGGATCGTGAATCATCTAGGACCGGCTGTAAAGGGTTTGCAGCGGCGTCTTCATGCGCTTAGCGAGAAGCCGCCGAGAAATAAAGGCGTTACACAAAATAATTTTTAGAAAGGAGAAGCATAAGATGGCAGGCAACAAAATACAATTGACGCTCGCCGTTGACGACAAGGGTTCGGCTGTGATCAGCAAGTTCTCTTCTCAGGCAACGAGCAGGCTTCAGCAGATGTGCGAGCGGTCACGAGCCCGCGTCCTCGGCCTTGCCGGGACCATGCAGCAAAAGCTTGGCGGAACTATTTCAAGCATTGCGAACAGGCTCTTGAATCTGAAAGGGATTGCCCTTACCGCCTTGGCCGGGTGGGGAATCTCAAGGCTTGTCGGGGATTTCATCAACCTGGCAAAGGTGCAGGAGGACGCTGAAAACGCTCTCAATGCGGCGCTCTCGACGACCGGACGTTATACGGAGTCATTGAGCGCCCATTTCAAAAGCCTTGCGTCATCCATTCAGGAAGAAACGCGCGCCGGCGATGAAGCAGTTCTCGGAGCGACGGCACTTATCGCCCAGCTCACCAAACTCGACACGGAAGGGCTTGACGCCGCAACCAGGGGTGCGGTGGGATTGTCCACGGTTTTCAAGCAGGATCTCAACAGCTCGGCTGCACTGGTAGCGAAAGCATTTGCCGGAAACTACAGCGCCTTGTCTCGTTACGGCATTGCGGTTGATCGGAACCTGTCCGATACCGAAAAGCAGGCGTCACTTATGGAGCAATTATCAGTGCTCTACCAAAGGGCGAAAGCCGATGTCAACACCTTCGCCGGGGCGCAGCAGCAAACCGCGAACCTCTACGGCGACCTTAAAGAAAAAATCGGCGGTCTGATAACGAAAAATCAATTCTACATCGACCTGGTGAAAAAGGCCGGCAATGTGTTCAAGGAATTGGGTGAGAAGATTGAGGCCAACAAAACACAGTTGATGGGCTGGACCGCTGAAGTAGGACAGAGGATCATCGGAATGATCAAGAATCTCGCCGTTGGCGCTGCACGGACCTACGACACCATGAGCGAAGTTATCCCCGGCATCTGGAAACAAATTGCCAGCATGTGGGAAGGGTTTCAAAAATTGCCTGCATGGGTGCAGTCCACCGGTCTTGTCGGCGCTATTCTCGGCGGTCCGAAGGGTGCGATTCTTTTAGCGGGACTCGCGTCCTTGGCCAAAGAGATAAGCAACGAGGCCGCCGGATGGGGATTGGTAGCATCGGGAAGGCTTGGCTTCTGGGAAATGCTCAATACATCCAGAAGCGAATTGGACACGATCATCAAAAAATTCAATGCGGAGAACCCTTCAACGAATACCAACATCGCTTTACCCGTGGGCCTGTCCGTGCAGTCCGGAGGCATGGAAGCCAGACTTCGAGGGACATTCTCCGAGTTAGAAAATTACTACAACAAAATAGTGAACATAGTAGGGTCCGCCTTCAACAATGCCGGCAGCGGTGGCGGAGGAGGCGCCGGTTCCTGGACCGGGGAACAAATTGAAGGGATTTTGAAGGTGGCCGAAACCGACAGGAAGGCCCTGGAAAGCCGACTATCAGCATACGAATCCTTCTATTCATCGCTGCAATCGAAAATTGTAGCGGCTGCGGAGTCGGAAAAGCGGCATATCGAGGAACTGAACACGCTCTACCGGCAACAGGCAGATATTAGGAAAAGCACTGAAAGCATGGTGTTAAGTCTTCGGCAAAGCACAATGACCGGCAAAGAGCTCTATGAATCACAGAGGTCGGCACTCAATCAACAGTATTACGAGGCAATGCGTCTTTCAGGACAAGAGCAAATCAAGGCCTTGGAAGAATACAAACAGGCCGTGGCGTCCTTTGCCGGCGGCTATAAGAACGGCGTCACAGAAACCACCATGCGGTTCGGGGAAGAGGTCACGCGCACGGTGATCAGTTCCGGCTCCATCATACAGGAGGCGATTTCCAACATCGAGATGGCCGCGAACGCGCAACGGGCGGCATTGGCAGGGCTCACTGACCCCTGATGTCAATAATGGACACCAAAAAAATAATATTTAAGCTGCATTCCTCCCTGCATGGAATTGCTGTTCATACATAACGGGAGATACGTAGCCAAGCCTCTTCTGAATCCTTTGCC
>Ga0172382_10001087_pt1 | contig 49423 bp, 43 predicted proteins | sample Leawel138RmetaG_FD_122245 | JGI IMG/M metagenome (GOLD analysis project Ga0172382, IMG submission 122245) | Leachate microbial communities from a municipal landfill in Southern Ontario, Canada - Leachate well 138R metaG | ecosystem: Engineered > Solid waste > Landfill > Unclassified | place... | reverse complement strand
GTCACCCCCTGCCGGAACCGGCGTGCGTTCGCCCTGCCGCCGCATCGCAACGGGCCGCCCGCCGCCCGCGCGATTGCTCGCTTGCCCGCCCCGGTCCGTCGCGCGCGGGGGAACGCGGGCGGGGGGATGCCATTCTTTCGGGTAAGGCCGGCGTCGAAACCCCTCCCTCGACAAAATCCCGTCCGGCGCCGGCCGATCCGCCAAGGAACGAGGGTAGCATGGGTATGGCGACCCACTTTCCCAAGGCGAGGCGCGACAAGGCGGATGGTCCGCGCCCGCCGGGCGGGGGCTTGTGAAGGCATGGCGTGTGCGGGCTGCAATACGCCTTTCGCGCGCGGCCGTGCAGGCATGAACCACAAGTCCCCGCCTTCCGCGCGTCCCTCCCTCACGCATCCATCTCTTACTGGGTCAGGCACCGTCCGGGCGCCGCCGTCCAAGCCCTATGGTGGCGGACGGATCAACTTGCTACGCTGCCTCTTCAAAAGAAACAGAGGGGGATTGAGGCCTGATGGAGGATCTCGCACGCTTGCTGGCGATAGAAGGCGTTCGCCGGACCAAGGCGCAATATTGGTATGCCGTGGACACGAAGGACCGGGCGCTGCTCGCCAGTCTGTTCACCGAGGATGCCCTGCTGGACGTGCGGCAGGACGCGGCGTTTGCGCAGGCGAAGGTGTTGCCGCCGCCGTTCCCGCTGGATGAGCCGCTCGATCCCGGCGATCCGGCGGTGGTGGGACCGGGCGGGGCGGTCATCGCGGACTGGATCGTCCATGTGATCGAGCCGCTGGTCACGGTCCATCATGGCCATGCGCCGGTGATCGACATTCTGGACGAGGACAGCGCCACGGCGATCTGGCCGCTGTTCGACTATATCGACAACCGCGCGGGCAATTCGCTGAAAGGCTACGGCCATTATCACGAACGCTATCGCCGGGCGGGGGACCGCTGGCTGATCGCGGAAAGCCGGGTGACGCGGCTGCGGCTGGACGGCAGGCACCCGCTGGGCGGCTGACGGGTCGGGTGTCTGAGGCCCGCGCGTATGAAGTTTGAGCGCCTGCGCCGGAAGGGGGCGGGGCAGATCAGACGGGGGAGGCAAGGTCAGGCGGAATCCTGTTTCCGGTGGGCGTGAAGCGGCGTAATCATCCTTTCCGGGCGCCAGGCCGGATCGAGTCCGGGGGCTGCTCGAGGAGAGATGCGATGAAGAAATCCTTGCTTTTGGCTCACGCCCTGCTGGGCATGGCGATCTGTTCCACTCCGGCGCTGGCCGACGATATGGTTCAGCTCGGCGCCACACTGGCTGGCGCCGAACAGACCGGCGGCGGCGACACCGACGGAACCGGGACCTTCGCGGCGGAGATCGACGCCGGGTCCGGCGATCTCTGCTACACGCTGGCGGTGGACAAGATCGCTCCGCCGACAGCCGCGCACATTCATCTCGGGGCGGCCGGCGCCGATGGCGATCCGGTGGCGACGATCAGCGTGACCGGCAAAGGCGGCGATGAATGCGTCGCCCTGCAGCGCGAGGTGGCCAAGGCGATCGTGACCAATCCCGCGGGCTATTACGTGAACGTCCATACCGCCGATTTCCCGAAGGGGGCGATCCGGGGGCAGCTTGCGAAGAAGGATTGATCGGGGTTCGGAAAAAACGGGGTGAGGGCCGGTTCGCGCCGGGATGGCGGATCGGCCTGTCTGTCGCCTAAAGAACAATAGGGCCGGAGAAACCGGGGGTAGCGAGAGGGGATGCGGAAGGTAGCGCAAGAAGATGCGAAGGGGAGACAGAGGGAAATAGAGTAATGGGGCCGACATTCCTGCCGACCCCACTCTCACCGGCTTTCGCACCGGCGGCTCACCCCAAAGGGCTCTGTCGCGCGGCGCTCGCGCCGGCATCCGGTCCCGTCAGGCGGGGCGGTATCCATCACGGGGATGGCACCTTCCGCCTGGCGGTTCCGCGGTCGAAGTTCGTTTCGTCGCTTCATCTGGTTCCGAACCGCGCGAAGCCGTTCGTTTCCATCACCGTCGATTCGTTCCTCGACCTGGCGACCGATCAGATCGCGACCTCTGCGGTTCGCCACTACCTCAGCCCTAGAGCGTCAGAGAGGCATGTTTTCCGAGGGCGCGCAAATCCTGCCGCCTGTATCGATCCGTTAAACTTTTCCGTGCTCTTTCAAAGCTTTGGGCTTGTCCAGAGCGGGTTGGTTTCTCGTTTCGACAAGTGGATGCTGCGCCCGGACTCCGAGTCGTGGCAAGAAAAAAATGCGAAACTTATCCACAATTTCCATTTTGGCAGTGGACAAAGGTGGATAAGTCCGTCAGTAGGCGCGGTTCGCCGCGCTTTTCAGCCGATTATCGATCGCGCCGCGCCAGCAATTTCAGCCGCAATGCATTCAGCTTGATGAAGCCTTCGGCATCCTTCTGGTCATATGCGCCGGCATCGTCCTCGAAGGTGACGTGCCGTCCCGAATAGAGGCTGTTCGCGCTCTTGCGGCCCACCACGCTGGCCGAGCCCTTGTAGAGCTTCAGCCGGACCGTGCCGGAAACCTTCTGCTGGCTGTGGTCGATCGCGGCCTGCAGCATCTCCCGCTCCGGCGCGAACCAGAAGCCGTTGTAGATCACCTCGGCATAGCGCGGCATCAGCTCGTCCTTGAGATGCGCCGCGCCGCGATCCAGCGTGATCTGCTCGATCCCGCGATGGGCGGCGGCATAGATCGTGCCGCCCGGCGTTTCATACATCCCGCGGCTCTTCATGCCGACGAAGCGGTTTTCCACCAGATCAAGGCGGCCAATGCCGTGCCTGCGGCCGAGTTCGTTCAGTTCGGTCAGCAGGGAGGCCGGGCTGAGTGCCTTGCCGTTCAGCGCAACCCCGTCGCCTTTTTCGAAGTCGATCGTGATATATTCCGGCTGGTCGGGCGCGTCTTCCGGATTGACCGTGCGCGAATAGACGTAGTCCGGCGTCTCTTCCCACGGATCTTCCAGCACCTTGCCTTCGGACGAGGTGTGGAGAAGGTTCGCGTCGGTAGAGAACGGGCTTTCCCCGCGCTTGTCCTTGGGCACCGGAATCTGGTGCTGCTCCGCCCAGGCGATCAGCGCGGTGCGCGACGTCAGCTCCCATTCGCGCCAGGGCGCGATCACGCGGATATCGGGATCGAGCGCATAGGCGGACAATTCGAAGCGAACCTGATCGTTGCCCTTGCCGGTCGCGCCATGGGCGATCGCATCCGCCCCGGTTTCCCGCGCGATCTCGATCAGGCGCTTGGAAATCAGCGGGCGGGCGATCGAGGTGCCCAGCAGATAGTCCCCTTCATAGCGCGCATTGGCGCGCATCATCGGGAACACGAAGTCCCGCACGAATTCCTCGCGCAGGTCGTCGATATAGATATGCTGATCGGGCACGCCCATCAGCCGCGCCTTGGCGCGCGCCGGCTCCAGCTCCTCGCCCTGGCCGAGATCGGCGGTGAAGGTCACGACCTCGCAATTGTAGGTGACCTGCAGCCATTTGAGGATCACGCTGGTGTCGAGGCCACCGGAATAGGCGAGGACGACACGCTTGATCTCTGGGCGCTGGATTTCGGACATGGAAAGCTCCGGCTGTGGGAATCGCGCGCCGCCTATCAGGCGCGCTCATGCGGCGCAACTTAGGAAGCGGTTCCGCTTGTCATCAGCAGTCTTTCCGCCTGTTGCATATAGTCGCGGCTCAGGGGCAGGGCGCGCCGGTCGCGCGCATACTGGATCTGGTAATTGCACATCCCCCCGCTTTCGAAAGCGGCGGTCGCCCCGGCCAGATAGAAGATCCACAGCCGGAAGAAGCGTTCGTCATACATCGCTTCGATTTCGCGGCGATGCGCCAGGCAGCGGGCATACCATTCGCGCAGGGTGAAGGCGTAGTGGAGGCGCAGGTTCTCCACGTCGGTGGCGATCAGCCGATGCTTCTCGCTTGCGGCGACCGTTTCGCTGAGGGCGGGAATATAGCCGCCCGGGAAGATGTATTTCCGGGTGAAGGCATCGGTGCTGCCGGGCGATCCCATGCGCCCGATGGTATGGAGCAGCATGGCCCCATCCTCCTTGAGCAGCCGTTTGGATGCCTGGAAGAAGGTTTCGAATTGCGGGCGCCCCACATGCTCGAACATGCCGACGGAGACGATCCGGTCGAAGCTGTCGCCCCGCTCCGCAAGGTCGCGATAATCGACCAGCTCGAAGGATACGCGGCCCGCCACGCCCGCCTGCTTCGCGCGTTCGCAGGCCAGCGCCAGCTGTTCGGTGCTCAGCGTGATGCCGAGAACCGAAACGTCGAAATGCCGGGCCAGATAGATCGCCATGCCGCCCCAGCCGCAGCCGATATCGAGCACCCGGTTGCCAGGCTCCAGACGCAGCTTGGCCGCGATATGGGCGAGCTTCGCCTGCTGCGCCTGTTCGAGCGTCATCCCTTCGTTGGGCCAGTAAGCGCAGCTGTATTGCATGTGATCCCGATCCAGCATCAGGCGGTAGAGATCATTGCCGATGTCATAGTGGTGGGAGACATTGGCCCTGGCGCGCGCTTGCCGGTTGACCTGATCCAGCAGGCTCGCCGCCTTCCCGGCCAGGCGATTGGCGGCGGACTTGCGGCCCTTGCCGTCCCGCTCGAACGGGCGGTTGGCGCGCAGCAGCGTGACCAGGCCCATGATGTCACCTTCCTCGATCACCAGCTGGCCTTCCATATAGGCTTCGCCCGCGCCCAGCGACTGATCGCGCAGGATTCGTTTGACGGCTTCCTGATCGGTGAAGCGGATGCGCACTTCCGGCCAGCCGGGAGCGGATTCGCCGAATTTCACGATCCGTCCATTGGCGTGGGTTATTTCCAGCACGCCCTGCTTGACGGTGCTCGCCAGCACGCGGTCGATCACTTTATCAAGCATGTTTCCCAACCTTCATCCTGTCCCTCATCTTGCAGATTGCACACCGGAGCCATGCCATCCCGCACAACACCGGCAATTAGGCCGATCTTCCGTATCCGCCCCTTCCGTCGCCCATAGTATAAGGCCTTGCAACCGCTGCGATAGCCTTGCGCCATTTTGCCTGCCAGCGATATGCCGCTTTATCCCTGCCGGCCTTCGCGTTCCAGGTAGATCACATCGCGCGGCTGGGCGAGCAGGTGCTGCCCGGAATCGACGAACAGGACCTGCCCGCTTTCGAGCCATCCTTCGGCCAGGAACAGCGCGGCCTGCGCGATCTCTCCAGTCCCGGTCAGCCGCTTGAGCAGGTTGAGCCGGTGGGAACGGGCCGCTTCCTCCGCCGTCTGGTCATGGCTCGGCAGGATCGCGCCCGGGCACAGGCCATAGACGCGATCGGCGGAACCGGCCGCCGCCATCGCCATCATCGGCACGGTGGCGGCGAGCGCGTGCTTGCTCATGGTATAGGAGAAGAAATCGGGGTTCGGATTGTCGAGCTTCTGATCGAGCATCTGGATCACCACCCGCTGCCCGCTGCCGGCCCGGGCGTGAGCGAGGAAGGCCTGCGCCATCCGCGCCGGGGTGCCGGCATTGACCTGCATGGCCTCGTCGAAAATCGCGGGGTCGAGAGCCTGGACGCTGTCGTGGTTGAACACCGACGCGTTGTTGATGAGCACGCGAAAATCGGGAAGCCGGGCGGCGAGCGCCCCGATCATGGCCGCGCCGTCGGCCCAATTGCCGAGGTCGCCCTGGACGATCTCGGCGCTCGGCAATTGTGCGGCCAGCGCCTCGGCCTGATCGCGCGAGCGGCCGTAATGGATCACCACATGCCAGCCCGCTTCGCCGAAGGCCCGGCAGATCGCGGAACCGATGCGCTTCGCGCCGCCGGTGACGAGAACCGCCGGGCGAGTCATGCGGCGAAACGCCCGGACGGGGGAGGGGGGGTGACAGGGTTGACACTGTTCAGGAGAAAAATCTCCGGAGCGGGGCAAGAGGCTCCATGCCATCCGGCGAAACGCTGGAAATCAGAGGGAATATCGGCTGTCATCGAGTGACAATGGAGCACATTTGCCGCGTGTAGGAAAGCCGACGCGGATTGCCCTGTCACCCGGGTTGTCGCGTCATCAGCTATCCTGTCGCCATCGCCCCGTCAGCGGCACTTCACATCGCCGCGGTCGATTGCCCGGCCGAGCAGGCCGCCGCCGACCGCGCCGATGATCGCGCCCAGGGTCTTGTCCCCGCTTCCGGCGATTTCATGGCCGGCAAGCCCGCCCACGGCGGCCCCGATCACCAGGCCCGTGGTGCCATTGTCGCGCTTGCAGTAATAGCGGCCGTCCCGGCCCCGCCAGATCCGGTCGGAACGGTCGAGGCGGCGCGGTTCGACATAGCGGCCGTGGGAATCATAGGCCTTCTTGTTATAGTAACGGCGCGGCTGGTCCGCCATTGCCGGAGCCGTGGGGATAGCCAGCGAGGCCGCTACCGCTGCAAGAATGAATTTCCTCATGATCGAAGCCTTTCCAAGCCAATTTTGTTCCTGTCTCGATGGCCGATGATGGAAGGCGGTTCACAACTTCAGATGAACGAGCGGGATTTTCGCGAAAGCCGGGACGAGCGGTGAGATTCGGGCGGCGAATTGCCGCCAAGGGCAGGCTTCTATGTCCGAACGCCCCTCGAGTGCGATGAATATCCGTTAATATTCGGGGTGTTAGAGTGATTTGGAGGCAAGCGGAATCACTTGCGGCCTCGGAACATCGCGCGGGCAAATTCCAGGCTGGTTCCGGCTCAACCGGAACGAGTCTAGCCGAGTGACGCCTGCTTTTCGGCATGGAGCCGATCCAGTTCGGCGCGGCTCTTTTTCTCGGCGGCGGTCTTGAGCTGGCCGCAGGCCGCGTCGATGTCCCGCCCGCGGGGGGTGCGCACCGGCGCGCTGATCCCGGCTTCGAACACGATGTCGGAAAAGCGCTTGATCCGTTCCGGCGTGGAGCATTCATAGGGCGCGCCCGGCCAGGGGTTGAAGGGGATCAGATTGACCTTGGCGGGCAGCTTGTATTTGCGGATCAGGCGGACCAGCTCGCGCGCATCCTCGTCGCTGTCGTTCCGGTCCCTGAGCATCACATATTCGAAGGTGATCCGCCGCGCGTTGGAGGCGCCGGGATAGGCCGCGCAGGCTTCCAGCAATTCCTCGATGCCGAACTTGCGGTTGAGCGGCACGATCTCGTCCCGAATCTCCTTGGTCACGGCATGCAGGCTGACGGCGAGGTTCACGCCGATCTCCTCGCCGCAGCGCTCCATCATCGGCACCACGCCGCTGGTGGAGAGCGTGATGCGCCGCTTCGACAGGGCCAGCCCGTCGCCGTCCATCACCAGCTTGAGCGCATCGCGGACATTGTCGAAATTATAGAGCGGCTCGCCCATCCCCATCATCACGATATTGGTGAGCAGCCGGCCATCGGCGCAATAGGCGACTTCGTCTTCCTCTTCCGCCACGTCCATCCGGCCTTTCGGCCATTCGCCCAGCGCGTCGCGGGCCAGCATCACCTGGCCGACTATCTCGCCGGGCGTCAGGTTGCGCACCAGCCGCATCGTGCCGGTGTGGCAGAAGCGGCAATTGAGCGTGCAGCCGACCTGGCTGGACACGCACAGGGTCCCCCGGTCGGCATCGGGAATGAACACCATCTCGAAATCGTGGCCATCCGCCGTGCGCAGCAGCCATTTGCGGGTGCCGTCGGTGGAATGCTGGGCTTCCACGATCTCGGGCCGCCCGATGACGAAGCGCTCGGCCAGCCAGGGCCGCATGGTCTTGGCGATGTCGGTCATCGCCTCGAAATCGGAGACGCCGCGATGATAGAGCCAGTGATATACCTGGCGCGAGCGCAGCTTCGCCTGCTTCGCGTCCAGCCCGGCCTGCTCGAACAGTTCCGCGATCCGCTTGCGGGGCAGGCCGATCAGGTCCACGCGCCCATCCTCGCGCGGGGTGATCTCGCGCGCCACCGGCACCGGATCGATCTGTCCGGGAATAGGCATGAGCGGGGTATGGGCCATGATGCCGCGCATATAGGTGCCCGCGCGGTTCAAGCAAAGCAAACTTGGCACGGGTTCCCGCGCGGCTGCATCGCAATGCAGCGGAAAACAGGGGCGCCAACGTCCGTGCGCGGGTTGCGTTCCGGCAATTCGCCGCGTTGCGGCAACCGGCCATCGCGGCAAGTGTTGCCGAAAAACATCAATAATTTCGTTGTGTTAGGTTAAGGAAACCCCCTGCTGTCCCGATCATTCCAGCAGTCCGCACGGCAAAACTGCCGCGGAAGCAGGAATGAATGGAGTAGTTATGAGAAAGACAATCGCCATCCTAACCGCCGGCTCGGCAATCGCGCTTACTTCGCCCGCCTTCGCACAGGATACTGGCGAACCGACCTTCACCGGCCCGCGCGTCGAAGCGATCCTGGGCTATGACATCATGAAGGCCGGAAGTTCCATCGACGACACGCTTGGCGACGACGACAAATCCATCGACGGCCTGCTCTATGGCGCAGGCATCGGTTACGACATGGATCTCGGCGGGGTCGTGCTCGGCGTCGAAGGCGAAATCAGCGATTCCACCGCCAAGTCCAAATTCTCCGGCGGCGATTTCGCAGGGTTCGGCTATGGCAATGTGAAGACCAATCGTGATCTTTATCTCGGCGCGCGCGCCGGTGCGAAGATCAGTCCCTCCACACTGCTGTATGTGAAGGGCGGCTACACCAACACCAAGCTCGACATCATGTCGAACGACGGCACCACCGAGTTCAAGCAGGATTTCGATCTGGACGGCTGGCGTGCCGGCGCGGGTGTGGAACAGGCCTGGAACCGGAACATGTTCACCAAGCTGGAATATCGCTATTCCAACTACCAGAAGGCCGAGGTGGATTTTGAAGGCTCGATCCCTGACAGCGACCGCTTCGATGTCGATACCGACCGCCACCAGATCGTGGCGAGCGTGGGCTGGCGCTTCTGATCGGATCGTCCGCGAGGGAGCCTGCGCTCCCCAGCGGATGGATGCGGGCCGGGGGAAACTCCGGCCCGTTTTTCATGGTTCCCGGCCCTAGCGCAATTTCGCGCAGCCCAGGGTGGCGGCGTCCATCGCCGTCTCCGCCCCGGCCAGCGCATAGCTGTCGGTGAAGGAATTGCCCCGTTCGTCGCGCGCGCGCACCGTCATGCGCTCCGCCGAGCGGATGGCCGCGACGATGGCGGCATCCATCCGCCTGTCCTGCGCCCAGGCATCTCCGCCGCCCCCGGCCAGCTCGAAGCTCTGCCGGCCGATGGTAAGGGTGATCGGGCGGCTCACCATGATCCGGCGCGACAGCCGGATGTGGAACTGGTTGCGGATCTGGCGCTTAGGCCATGTCCCGACGCTGGCGTAGGGTTCGTAATCGCGCCTCAGCCTGCTGGGCGCGGGCATGGCGATCGCATAGCAGCGCGGGACCTTCGGATCGCGGAATGCCGCCCAGTCCGAAAAGACGCCGAGGCTGTCCCTGGCGGCGGCGGGCGCGGCGAGCGACAGCATGGCGCAGGCGCAGATCAGGCGAAGGAACAGTGCGGGCATCGGGAACCCATTAGCCGCTTGCCCGGCCGGTCGCCACTGCAATGCGCGGCGGATTTTCAGCCTTCGATCAGGTCGAGATAGGCCACCACATCGTTGTCGGTGGCGATGAACAGCCCGTCCTGCACGGATTCGGGCTGGGCCGCCGCGATCCGCAGTGCTTCCTCCAGCGAGCCGTAGAACAGGGTGCTGGCAGCGCCGCCCTCTGTCTCGGTGTCCAGCAGATAGAGCCGGACCGACGCATCCCAAAAGGTCGTGCGCACGGCTTTCCTACTCCTTGTCCCGCTTGGCGCCGTCCAGAGTGCGCTCCGCGCGGTCGGCTTCCAGCTGGCGAACGGCCTTGGCAGCCTTGGATTGGCCGAATTGCGCGCGATTGGCGGCCGCCGTTTCCGCCTTGCCGGCGCGCTTCCTCGCCTTGCGCGCCATCCGCAGATTGACGATCTCGGCCATGTCAGGCAGTTTCGGGATAGTGGATCGCGACCACTTCCCATTCCTTCTCGCCGCCGGGCAGGCGGACGATCCGCAGGTCCCCCAGGGCCGCGCCGCGCAAGGCCCGCGCCATGGGCGAACTCCAGCCGATCTTGCCGGCCGAGGCGTCCTGCTCGTCATCGCCTACCAGGGTGAGGCTGCGCTGGTCGTCATCCTCGTCGGCGATGGTCACCGTGGAGCCGAACCAGGCGCGGCTCCTGTCCGTCTGCCGGGCAGGGTCCACCACCCGGGCGGCCTTCATCCGCCGGGCCAGATGCGCCAGCTCCCGGTCGATCTCGCGCATCCGCTTGCGGCCATAGAGATAATCGCCGTTTTCCGAACGATCGCCATTGCCGGCCGCCCAGCTCACGATTTCCACGATCTGCGGGCGTTCGGTGCCGAGCAGCCGGTCATAGCGCGCCTTGAGCGCGGCCAGGCCCGCCGGCGTGATCGGATTGCCTTCGATTTTCATCGCACGCCGGAAATCAGCCAGGCGTGGACTTGCCAAGCACCCGGCTGACCGATTTCGGACTGCCGTAGAGCACCTTGTCCGGGTTCATCGCCTCATAGACCACGGCATTCTCGATCACGCGCTGGACGTAGTTCTTGGTTTCGAAGATCGGAATCCGCTCGATCCATTCGACCCAGCCGATCCCGCCGTTGCGCGGATCGCCGTTGGCGCGAAGCCATTTGTTCACATTGCCCGGCCCGGCATTGTAGGCCGCGATCGCCAGCGGATAGGCGCCGCCGTAATAATCCATCATCCGCGAGAAATAGCCGTCGCCGAGGCGGATATTATAGCTGGCGTCGTTGATGAGCGAGGCGCTGAGATAGCTCATGCCCATCTTGCCCGCCTGTTCCTGCGCGGTGCCCGGCATAAGCTGCATCAGGCCGCGCGCGCCGGCGTGGCTGACCGCGTTCTGGGCGAACTGGCTTTCCTGGCGGGTGATGGCGTGGACCATCGTCCAGTTGGTTCCGGCCGGGGCCGGGATGGTCGGGAAGGCGATCCCATAGAAGCCGGCATGGCCATGCTCCTGTGCCTTTTCGCCCAGGATCACGGCCAGGTCGCGGCGGCCCAGGTCGCGCGCGAGTTCCGCGACCAGCGCATGCTCGCCCGGGGTCTTGGCCTGATCGGCGATTTCGCGGAAGAAACGGATCGAGGTGGTCCACGGCGCGTCGCGCGCGGCTTCGCGCACGGCGCCGGTGATCGGCTTGGAATAGAACGCGGCGCGTTCCGCCGAGCTGGGCTGGATCAGCGGGGCGGCGGTGAGATCGGGCACGGGGCGGCCCAGCCGTTCGAGCGCGAGCAGGCCGTAGAACTGCGCGGGATAGGCGGCCGCCATCTCGAAATGGCGGTTCGCCTCGGCCCGGTTGCCCGCCTGGCTATAGGCGAGGCCGGCCCAGTAGAAGCCCTTGGAGCGGGTCTGCGGCGTCCGCGCCGCGGCGCCATAGCGGTAGAACAGCGGGGCGGCGGAGGACGGGGCGCGCAGTTCCCATAGCGCGGTCGTGCCGCCGAGCCACACCAGCGAGGTGTAATCGTCGCGCAGGCCATAGGCCATCGAGCTGATGTCCGCGCCCGGCGCGAAGCCGTCGTCGATGGATGCCGCGATCCGCACCACATTGCTGCCGCCACCCATCTTGGCGACGGTCAGCAGTTCCTTCACCCAGTCGTCCGGGTCGGCGGGCAGGCTGGCGAGCGGCGGGCGGGTGGCCAGCAGGCTGACGGCCGCATAGGCCTTCCCGCTCCGGCGCATCTGGCGCGACAGATTGTAGACATAGCCCGGATCGCGCAACGCGCCCGGCCCGGGCGAAAGGCCCTGCGAAGCCGGGTCGCTGCCCTGCGCAGCGGCCAGGCGCGCCATGAAGATCGTGCGCTTCGCCGGCGAGACATAGGCGATCTGGCGCGCCGCGGCCGTGGTGTCCCCGGCCCAGAGCAGCGCATCCATCCGCGCATCGTGATCGTCGGCGGTCAGGCTGCCGCCATAAAGCGAAAAGAGCGTGCTTTCCGTGGCGCTGCCCATCGACCCGCCGCGCCACGCTTCCCTGGCCGCGCTCGCCGCTTCGGGCCGCCGGAGCGAGGAGAGCGCGACCGCATATTGCGCCTTGGCCGGGTTTGTGAGCGGAGGGAACTTCTCGAAATAGGCGATAAGCCGGGAAGGCTCCGCATATTCGCGTTCCAGCGCGGCTTCCGCATAGCCCCGGATCTTGCCTTCCTGGGGAAAGCCCGGATAGCTCAGCAGGAAGCCAGAATATTCGGCGAAGCTGAGGCGGGAGGAGTTGTTCAGCTGCTCCCATCGCTTCACCGCATAGGCCATCTGGCCGGGCTGGCTGGCGACCAGCGAGGCGCGGGCGCGATCCCAGTGCGCGGCATCGGATGCGGCGCTCTGCGCGGCAAGCGGGGCGGATGCCGAAAGCGCGGGCAGCATGACGGCAAGGACGACAGGTATTCTGAGCATGCTGGACATAGTGCCCATTGGCTCCTTATCAGGCGCTGAACGAAATTCCCCCATTGGGACCGGCTCCTTGTGTCGCCGTGATTCTAGCATGGGGCAAGAGCAAGGGTGAAGTCCATGTTTTCCGGTTCTATTCCGGCTTTGGTGACTCCGTTTCGCGATGGAGCGTTCGATGAGGCCGCTTTTCGCCGCCTGGTGGATTGGCAGATCGAAAACGGGTCCAGCGCGCTGGTGCCCTGCGGAACCACCGGCGAGGCATCGACCCTGACCAATGAAGAGCATCACCATGTGATCCAGGTCTGCGTGGAGCAGGCGGCGGGACGGGTTCCGGTCATCGCCGGCTGCGGATCGAACGATACCAGAAACGCCCTGATGCATATGCAGTATTCCAGGAAGGTCGGCGCCGATGCCGCTCTTGTAGTCGCGCCTTATTACAACCGGCCGAACCAGGAGGGGCTGATCGCCCATTTCTCCCATCTGGCCGAGCATGGCGAATTGCCGATCGTGCTTTACAACGTGCCCGGCCGCACGGTGACGGACATCGCCCCGGAAACCGTGGTGGAGCTTGCCTGCAGCTATCCGGACAGGATCATCGGCATCAAGGATGCGAGCGGCGATCTTTCGCGCGTGACCGATCATCGCATGGGAATCGGCAATGGCTTCTGCCAGCTTTCAGGCGACGATGAACTGGCCCTGCCTGCCAATGCGGCCGGGGCCGTGGGCTGCATTTCCGTTACCGCCAATGTCGCGCCCCGGCTTTGCGCCGATTTCCAGCAGGCCTGCGCCGAGGGCGATTTCGCGCGGGCGCGCGAGCTGAACGACCTGCTCTATCCGCTGCATTACGCCATGTTCGAGGATGCCTCGCCGGGGCCTTGCAAATACGCGCTGACCCGGGTCCACAACTGGCTGACCGAGGATCTGCGGCTTCCGCTCACTCCCTGCAATGCCGCCGCGCGCAAGGCGGTGGACGAGGCGCTGGATCATGCGGGGCTGATCTGATCGCGGCGCCGGTTTGCTTTCCGGCGTCCGGCTCCATACATGCCCCCAGATCATGGCCCGTCCCAAACCCACCACCTTCGACAAGAAGAAGACCGTCGCGGAAAATCGCCGCGCGCGGTTCGACTATCATATCGAGGATACGTTCGAGGCCGGGATCGCCCTGACCGGGACCGAGGTGAAGAGCCTGCGCTTCGGGGAAGGCTCCATCGCGGAAAGCTATGCCGAGGTGAAGAACGGCGAAGTGTGGCTTATCAATTCCAATGTTCCGGAATTCAGCCATGGAAACCGTTTCAACCACGAGCCGAAACGCCCGCGCAAGCTGCTGCTGCACGAGCGGGAGATCGCCCGCCTGCATGGCGCGGTGGAGCGCAAGGGCATGACCCTGGTGCCCTTGTCGGTCTATTTCAACTCGCGGGGCCGGGCGAAGGTGGAGCTGGCCCTGGCCAAGGGCAAGCAGGCCCATGACAAGCGCCAGACGATCAAGGACCGGGACTGGAAGCGCGACCAGGCCAGGATCATGCGGGATCGCGGTTGAGCGCGGCGGTGCGTAAACCGTGAAAGAGGCTTGCCGACTCATGCGGGCTTCGCGATGGGCATGATGTTCAGCCACCGTTCGGCGACGGCCTTCCATATTCGGCCCATATTTCGGCATCGCGCCGCGACCCGGCGTGATACAGCTCATCGAAAGAAGTACGACCCAGCCGTGAAGACCCGTATTTTCAATTGGACCCGGCGCAACATGCCGACCCGCGAGCAGATGGAGCGCAGCCGCTGGATACGCCCCTTCGCAAATCGGGTGTTGCGCTCCGAACTGTGGCGCTTCACCCGGCGTTCGGTGCCGCGCGGCGTGGCGCTGGGCATGCTGGTGGGCATCATCATACCCTTTGCGCAGATTCTGTTCGCATCCCTGCTCAGCCTGACGGTCCGCGCCAATGTTCCGGTTGCCGCGCTGACCACTTTCGTTACCAATCCGTTCACCACGCCCTTGATCTGGGTGCTGTCCTATAAGGTCGGCAGCTGGCTGTTGCAGGTGGATGCGATGACGATTGTTGCTCCGGTCAATACGGCCATGGAACACACCGAACTGCAGGATGCGCTGCAATGGCTGACGGGCGCCACGCTCGTCACCGCCTTCGGCCTGGTGGTGGTGGCGGTCGTCGCGGCTGCCGTCAGCTATCTGGTGGCCAGCCTGTCGTGGCGCGCCTGGATCGCTCACAAGCGCAAGGTGCGTTTGGCCGAAGCGCGTGAGCGGATGCATGCGCGGATGCGAATGCAATGACGGCGCTGGGCGGTTCGCGCAGCCTTGCTTTCGGCGTCATGGCCGTTGGCGGGGCGCTGCTTGCCAGCCTTGTCCTGCTGTGGCTCGTCACCGGGCAGCCGCTGGTCGTCGCGGCCTATGGCGGCGGCCTGCTCAGCCTGGCCGCGCTGGTCGCGGTCCTTTCGCACCGCCGCTCCGCCCCGTTGAGCCAGGAATTTCCGCTGCCGGACTGGTCGGTCACGGTCGCGGCGATCGAAGGGGACGGTGCGGCCGTCGTCATCACGGACCGGGCCAATCGCATGGTATGCGCGAACAGCGCCTTCAGCGAGGCTTTCGGGCTGGATTACGCTCCCCCCCTGCTCAAGCTCGCCGCCGGCTACGCCGAGCGGCTGGAGCGGGCCGGGCGCGCCGCATGGCGCGATGGAACCGGCAGCGTGGCGCAGCTTCAGGATGAAAGCGGCGGGCGCTGGCGGGGCGATATCATGCGGGCCGGGCGGGGCGACGATTACCTGATCTGGCGATTTGCTCCGTTGCGGGAAACCGATCCCGTCGCGGAGCTGGGGGAGCGCATCACCGGCACGTTCGGCCGGATGCTGAGCGAAGGCGGGGTGGAAGCCGCGCTGGTCGGCCCGGAAGGCGCGATCCGCGTGGCAAGCAGGGGCTTCGCCTTGCGCGCGGCCGGGGATGAAGCGGCGACCATGGCGGGGCAGGATTTCGCCGGCCTGCTGCGCGCGGACAACCGGGACCGGATATTCTTCGCGCGTGAAGGGCGCAACGGATCTTCGCAGACCCTGGTGCAGATCGCCCTTGCCGATCCGGACGATCTCGATCCGGCGGCGCCCGGCAATGCGCCTTCGCTGATGCTGCTGCTCGATTCGGGCATCGGGCTGGGCGCTTCGGCGGGCATGGAGGGCCATGCCGGCACCAGCCAGCTGGAAGCCCTGCTGGCGCAATTGCCGGTGGGCCTGGCGATGGCCGACCGCGATGGCCGCTTCCTGTTCGCCAATCGCGCCTTCCTGCGCGCGGCCGGGGTGGATGGCAAGGCGCTGCCCCCTTATCCGACCGATCTGGTGGTGCGGGAGGACAAGGGGCCGCTCGCGGATTCGGTCCGGCGGTTCGCGCAGGGGCCGGCCAGTTCGGGCGACATGGCGATCCGCCTGCGCGACAATCCGGAAGAGCCGGTGTCGCTTGGCCTGGCCGGGGTGCGCGGGCTGGGCGAATCGGCCGTCCTGCTGAGCCTGGCGGATACGACGGAGGAGGCGCGGCTCAAGCGCCAGGTCGCCCAGGCCACCAAGATGCAGGCCGTCGGCCAGCTTGCGGGCGGGGTGGCGCATGATTTCAACAATGTGCTGACCGCGATCATCGGCCATTGCGACCTGATGCTGCTGCGCCACATTCCCGGCGACAGCGATTACGACGATATCCAGCAGATCAGGGCGAACTCGAATCGCGCCGCTTCCCTGACCCGTCAGTTGCTGGCTTTTTCCCGCCAGCAGACCCTGCGGCCCGAAGTGCTGCAAGTGCCCGATGTGGTTTCGGAGGTTTCCCATCTGCTCAAGCGGCTGATGGGCGAGAAGATCGGGTTCCAGGTCCACCATGACCGCGATCTCGGTCCGGTCCGGGCCGACCCGCAGCAATTGGAGCAGGTCATCGTCAATCTCGCGGTCAATGCCCGCGACGCGATCCAGGCGCATGGGGATGGCGCCGGCCGCGTGACCATAGCGACTCGCCGCATTGCCTCCAGCGATGTGCGCCGGATGAAGACCGACATCATCCCGATCGGGGATTATACGGCGCTGATCGTCGAGGATACGGGCGGCGGCATACCGCAGGAGCATTTCGGCAAGATTTTCGAGCCGTTCTTCACCACCAAGGAAATGGGGAAGGGCACGGGGCTGGGCCTGTCCACCGTCTATGGCATCGTCAAGCAGTCCGGCGGCTTCGTCTTCGTCGAGAATGTGCCCGGCCCGGGCGGGCGGACCGTGGGCGCGCGTTTCGTGATCTATCTGCCGGTCTATGACGGCCTGGTCCCCACTGCCGCCCAGCGCGCGGAAGAGGTGACGGAATGGGCCGGTGGCGGCCGCCTGCTGCTGGTGGAGGACGAGGATATGGTTCGCGCGGTGGCGGAGCGGGCGCTGGCGCGCGAGGGCTACGATATCGTCACGGCCTGCGATGGCGAGGAAGGGCTGGAAAAGGTGAAGGCCGGGGAGGAATTCGATCTGGTCATCAGCGACGTGGTGATGCCCAGCATGGATGGCCCCGCGATGCTGCGCGAAATCCGCAAGCTGCGGCCCGGCCTGCCGGTCCTGTTCATGTCGGGCTATGCCGAGGAACAGCTGCGGCGCGATATCGACATCGAGAACATGCACTTTATCCCCAAGCCGTTTTCCGTGCAGCAGATCGCCCGGAAAGTGGCGGAAGTCCTGGGGGGAAGGGCCGCCTGATCCCTGTTGGGAAATTTTTTGTTCCGCTCTTGTTCTATGAGAACAAAGGTGATACATCCTCGCTCGGTTGACTGTTCCGTTCAGCCCGGTAGGCAGCGAGGAGGCCATCACATGGCGGCAAGTTTGAAGCTCGTGGATAAGGAAAACAACGTGGATCGTCAGAAGGCGCTCGAAGCCGCGCTCGCTCAGATCGACCGGGCCTTCGGCAAGGGTTCCGCGATGAAGCTGGGCAGCCGGGAAGCCATGCAGGTGGAAGCGATTTCCACCGGCTCGCTCGGGCTGGACATCGCCCTGGGCATTGGCGGGCTGCCGCGCGGCCGGATCATCGAAATCTACGGGCCGGAAAGCTCCGGCAAGACCACGCTGGCCCTGCATGCCATCGCGGAAGCGCAGAAGACGGGCGGCACCGCCGCCTTCGTGGATGCGGAACATGCGCTCGATCCGGTCTATGCCAAGAAGCTGGGCGTCGACATCGACGAGCTGATCGTGTCCCAGCCGGATACGGGTGAGCAGGCGCTGGAAATCGTGGACACGCTGGTGCGTTCCAATGCGATCGACGTGCTGGTGATCGATTCGGTCGCCGCGCTGGTTCCGCGGGCGGAAATCGAAGGCGAGATGGGCGACAGCCATGTCGGCCTGCAGGCGCGGCTGATGTCGCAGGCATTGCGCAAGCTGACGGGCTCCATCAGCCGTTCGCGCTGCATGGTGATCTTCATCAACCAGGTCCGCATGAAGATCGGCGTGATGTACGGCAATCCGGAAACGACGACGGGCGGCAATGCGCTGAAATTCTACGCGTCGGTCCGGCTCGACATCCGCCGCACCGGCCAGATCAAGGACCGGGACGATATCGTCGGCAACGCCACGCGGGTGAAGGTCGTCAAGAACAAGGTCGCCCCGCCGTTCAAGCAGGTCGAATTCGACATCATGTATGGCGAAGGCATTTCCAAGATCGGGGAAATTCTCGATCTGGGCGTCAAGGCGGGCCTCGTCGAGAAATCCGGCGCCTGGTTCAGCTATGACAGCATCCGGATCGGGCAGGGCCGGGAAAACGCCAAGCAGTATCTCAAGGAAAATCCTGAAATTTGCACCCGGTTGGAAGCCGCGATTCGCGGCCGCACCGATCAGGTCGCCGAGGAGATGATGTCGGGTCCGGACGCGGACGACGATATCTGATCTTCAAGAAGCGCCGGCGGATCGGCGCTTGGGAACCGGGGCCGGCGCAAGCGACCTTCATGGCGCGCGCCGGCCTTTCCAGTCGAGCGGCGCGGGGATAGATAGCTCGAATGGCGACCAAGGCTGATTGGCAGGAGGCGACGGGGAAGGTCTGGGCGGAGAATATCCGCCTTACCGATCGTGCCTTTTCCGGATTGACGCAGATCATGCTGGAACGTCTGGCCGGCGTTCCGGGCGATCGCATCCTCGACATCGGGTGCGGCGGCGGCGAATTGTCCCTGGCCTTGGGCGAAGCCCGGCCGAATGCCGGGGTGACGGGCATCGACGTGTCCCGCGATCTGGTCGAGGCGGCGCAGCGGCGCGCGGGCGAATATCCGAATATCCAATTCGAGCTGGCCGATGCGGCGACCTGGCGGAAAGACGGCTTCGCGCCCGATCTGCTGGTGTCGCGCCATGGCGTGATGTTCTTCGACGATCCGGTTGGCGCCTTCGCTCATTTTCGCGAGATTTCGGCTGACGGCGCGCAGCTTTTCTTTTCCTGTTTCCGCAGCCCGCAATTGAATGTCTGGGCCAGCGAAGCGGTCCGATTGCTGGAGCTTCCGCCTCCGCCCGCCCCTTATGCACCGGGTCCGTTCGCCTTTGCGGAGGAGGATCATGTCCGTTCGATTCTCGCGAGGGCAGGCTGGCGCGATATTGCGGTTGATCCGGTCGATTTCCGATTTGTCACCGGGGCCGGACCGGATTCGCTGACGGAAGCGCTTGATTTCTACACCAGGATCGGCCCGGCCGCGCGCGCCATGAAGACCATGGAGGAGGGTGAGCAGGCCGAGGTCCTGCAGCGGCTCCAGCGCTGGCTGGCCACGCAGCGCGGCGATGATCTGATCGCTTTCCCCGCCGCCGCCTGGATCGTGACCGCGCGGAGGCGCGATTGATCGCGAACCTTGCTCACACTGGCGGAGTTAATGCGCTTGTCGCGGGCCTTGCCCTCGCCTAACTGCACGGCATGACTTCGACCAACGATATCCGCCGGTCCTTCCTCGATTACTTTGCCGCCAATGGGCATGAGGCGGTGCAGTCGGCGCCGCTCGTGCCCTATAACGATCCGACCCTGATGTTCGTGAACGCGGGCATGGTCCCGTTCAAGAATGTTTTCACCGGGCTGGAAAGCCGCACCGTTCCGCGCGCGGCCAGTTCGCAGAAATGCGTGCGGGCCGGGGGCAAGCACAACGATCTGGACAATGTCGGCTACACCGCGCGGCACCACACCTTCTTCGAGATGCTGGGGAATTTCTCCTTCGGCGATTATTTCAAGGAACAGGCCATCATCCATGCCTGGACCTTGCTGACGAAGGATTGGGGGCTTGCGCCCGACAAGCTCACCGCCACGGTCTATCACACCGATGACGAGGCGTTCGACCTGTGGCGCAGGATTTCCGGCCTGCCGGAGGAGCGGATCATCCGGATCGCGACCAGCGACAATTTCTGGTCGATGGGCGATACCGGCCCCTGCGGCCCGTGCAGCGAGATTTTCTACGATCACGGCGATCATATTCCGGGCGGCCCTCCCGGCTCCCCGGATGAGGATGGCGACCGTTTCATCGAGATCTGGAATCTCGTGTTCATGCAGTTCGAGCAGGCGGCCGATGGCAGCCGCAGCGAATTGCCGAAGCCGAGCATCGACACCGGCATGGGGCTGGAACGCATCGCTGCGGTGATGCAGGGCGTGCACGACAATTACGATACGGACACTTTCAAGGCCCTGATCGCGGCATCCGAAAGCCTCACCGGCGTCAAGGCGGCGGGCGATCATGTGGCGAGCCATCGGGTGATCGCGGATCATCTGCGCTCGACGAGCTTCCTGGTGGCGGACGGCGTACTCCCTTCCAACGAAGGGCGGGGCTATGTGCTGCGCCGGATCATGCGCCGCGCCATGCGCCATGCCCATCTGCTCGGCGCTTCCGAGCCTTTGATGCATCGCCTGGTTCCCGCTCTGGTTACCGAGATGGGGCAGGCCTATCCGGAGCTTGGCCGCGCGCAGCCGCTTATCCAGGAAGTGCTGGAGCGGGAGGAAACCCGCTTCCGCCAGACCCTCGACAAGGGCTTGAAGCTGCTGGACGAAGCGACCGGCGGCATGGCGGCGGGCGAGAGCCTGCCCGGTGAAACGGCATTCCGGCTCTACGATACCTATGGCTTTCCTTACGACCTGACCGAAGATGCGCTGCGCGCGCGCGGAATCGGCGTGGACCGCGAAGGGTTCGACGCGGCCATGGCCCAGCAGAAGGCGGCCGCGCGGGCGGCGTGGAAAGGCTCCGGCGCGGCGGCGGACGGCGAATTGTGGTTCGACATCGCCGAGCGGGAAGGGGCGACGGAGTTCACGGGCTATAGCTCGACCAGCGGAGAAGGCCGCGTGGTTGCCCTTGTCGTCGACGGCAAGGAAGTGCAATCGGCGGAGGCTGGCGCGGAGGTCATCGTGCTGACCAACCAGACGCCGTTCTATGGCGAAAGCGGCGGCCAGACCGGGGACGCAGGCCGCATCGGCAACAGCAGCGGGCTGTCCATATCCGTTTCCGACACGTCGAAGCCGCTCGGGCGGCTGCATGCCCACCATGGCAGGATCGAGACGGGCCGGATCGCGGTGGGCGAAACGGTCCATCTCGAAATCGATGTCGAACGGCGCGATGCGATCCGCGCGAACCATTCCGCCACCCATCTGCTGCACGCCGCCCTGCGCAATCGCCTGGGCGACCACGTCACCCAGAAGGGTTCGCTGGTGGCCGAGGACCGGCTGCGGTTCGATTTTTCGCATCCCAAGCCGCTGACCGACGAGGATATTGCCGCGATCGAGGCCGAGGTGAACGCCGAGATCCGCCATAATGAGCCTGTCGTTACCCGCCTGATGAGCCCCGATGACGCCATCGCCGCCGGCGCGATGGCTCTCTTCGGGGAAAAATACGGCGAGGAGGTTCGCGTCCTTTCGATGGGCCGGGCGGACGGCGATGCGAAATTCTATTCCGTGGAACTGTGCGGGGGCACCCATGTGCGCGCGCTGGGCGACATCGCCTTGTTCCGCATCGTGTCGGAAAGCGCGGTTTCTTCCGGCGTGCGCCGGATCGAGGCGTTGACGGGCGAGGCGGCCCGGCAGTGGCTGGTCGCCCGCGAGGATGCGCTCAAGGCGGTTGCCGGGGCAATGAAAACCGCGCCCGAGGAAGTCGTGGGCCGGGTTGCCGCGCTGATGGACGAACGCAAGCGGCTGGAAAAGGAACTGGCCGAAGCGAAGAAGGCCCTTGCCCTGGGCGGGGGTGGCTCTGCCTCTCCGGCGGCGTCGGTCGAACAGATCGGCGGGGTGAACTTCATCTATCAGATCCTCGAAGGCTTCGACCCCAAGGGGCTTCGGGCGCTGGTCGACGAGAACAAGAAGCAGCTTGGCAGCGGCGCGAATGCCGTGATTTCCGTGGTCGATGGCCGGGCCACCATTGCCGTCGGCGTGACGGACGACCTTGCCGGCCGCGTCAGCGCGGTCGATCTCGTCCGCGCGGGGGTCGAGGCGCTCGGCGGGAAAGGCGGCGGCGGCAGGCCGGACATGGCCCAGGGCGGCGGCCCGGATGGCGGCAAGGCTCAGGATGCGATAGCGGCGGTCAAGGCCGTGCTCGCCGGCTGAAGCCCGCCGGTTCTCAGGCTCTGGCCCTAGGTGTTCAGCGTGCTGGTCCGCAATTGCGGCTTGTGATCCAGTTCGCCCTGTTCCTGAATCTTCGCGCGGAATTCGTCGCGCTTTTCGTGGATCGACGCGATGACCGGCCCCATCGCCACGCCGAGATCGACCAGCACCGCCTCGGATAGCTGGAGCGAGCTTTCCAGCGTTTCCGGCACCGCATGGGTTGCGCCGCTGCGATAGAGCATGGCGGCGTGATCGCTGTCGCGCGCGCGGGCGATGATCGGCACGTCGGGATAGTTCGCGCGCAGCTTGCGGGTGAGGCCCTGGGCGAGAATGGGTTCGTCCATCGTCAGCACCACGGCGGATGCCCGGTCGATGCCGAGCTTGGTCAGCGCATCGCTGCGCGCGGCGTTGCCGAAGGTGGCGTTGTATCCCTTGCGCCGGGCCGTGAGGATCAGGTCGGCATCGGAATCGACGGCGATGTAAGGCTTCTTGTGGACGGTCAGCATGTCGGCGACCAGCCGGCCCACGCGCCCGAAGCCGACTATGATGACCCTGTGCTCATCGCTTCCATCGTCCAGTTCCGCCTGGGCTGGCGTGGGATCGACCCGCCGCGCCATCATGCGCCCCAGCGTGGCGAGCAGCGGCGTGATGGTCAGCCCGATGGCGGTCACGATCTGCCAGAATTGGGCGGTGCCCGGCTGGATCAGCATGGCGTGAGTCGCGGCGGCGAGGACGATGAGCGTGGTTTCGGAAGGGCTTGCCATCAGGATTCCGGTTTCCGTCGCGGTGCTGCGCCGCGCACCCATCATGCGCAGCAGCAGCCCGGTGACCACTGCCTTGAGCGTCAGCACCCCGACCACAGCGAAGGCGATGGCCCAAAGGTTTTCCCAGATGGTGGCGAGATCGATCCCCATTCCGACCGTAATCAGGAACACCCCGAGGGCCAGCCCCTTGAACGGTTCGGTGATCCCCTCGACTTCCGTATGGTATTCGGTTTCGGCGATCAGCAGGCCGGCCAGCAAGGCGCCGACGATGGGAGAAAGCCCGACGGCCGCCGTGGCCAGGCTGGCGCCGATCACGACCAGAAGGCTGGCGGCCATGAACAGCTCGGGGCTCTTGGTTCGGGCGGCCTGGGCGAACAGGTGAGGCAGTGTGAAGCGGCCCACCACCATCATCGCCACGATCACCGCCACGCCGAGCCAGATGGTGCGCATCAGGTTGCCCACCCCGTCGCTTGCCGCATAGGGCGCCATGGCGCCCAGCATGAAGATGATGGGGACGATCGCGATGTCCTCGAACAGCAGCATCGACAGCGCCGCCCGGCCCACCGGCGTCCTGGTTCCCGCAATCGGCAGGACCAGCGCGGTGGAGGACAGGGCCAGCGCCAGCCCCAGCGCCAGCGCACCGGTCCAGTATTGCCCGACCATGGTGAGGATCGCGGCGAGCAGCCCGGCGATGATGATGAGTTCGAGCGCCCCGAGCCCGAAGACCAGGCGCCGCATCGCCCACAGGCGATTGAAGGAAAGCTCCAGCCCGATCGTGAAGAGCAGGAGGATGATCCCGAATTCGGCGAAAGGAGCCAGTCCTTCCGGGTCGGTGATGGTGAAATGGGCGAGCCATGGATGCTCGTAGACCATCTGGCCCAGCCCGAATGGCCCGACCGCCAATCCGACCATCAGGAAGCCGATGATCGGCGTGATCCGGAACCGCGCAAAAACGGGGATGACGATCCCGGCCGCGCCCAAAATCACGAGCGCGTCCGACAGCAGGGGAGAGGCGTGAGTCAATTCGGCGGACATTGTTTCCAGACGCTATCTCGCAGCCACGGGAAACGCCAGCATTCCGGTGCTTTTGCCCGCTATTTTAACCGCCGCCCGGCCCGCCCTTGTGCGAGGGCGGCGGCCCGGCCGGATCGCGGCCCGCCGATCCCACGCGGCCATCCCATTCGATGCGATAGAGATCGAAGCGCCGGTCCGCCAGGTTGCGCACGGTTCCTTCCGCCCTGGCCCAGCTGAGATCGGCCAGATTCACTTCGCTGATCGTCAGGGTTTCCACATTTTCGCTCGCCTCGGCGGCTATCCCGTCGCGCGCGAACGGGAAGTCGCATGGCGTGAGAATGCAGCTCTGCGCATATTGGATGTCCATATTGCCGACATTGGGCAGGTTGCCGACATTGCCGCTCATCACCACGAAGCACTGGTTCTCGACCGCCCGGGCCTGCGCGCAGTAGCGCACCCGCATGTAGCCCTGCCGGCTGTCGGTGCAGAAGGGGATGAAAATGATCCGCGCCCCTTCGTCGACCAGGCGCCGGGCAAGCTCCGGAAATTCGCTGTCGTAGCAGATCAGCACCCCGATCGGGCCGCAATCGGTGGGGATCACGTCGATGGAATCGCCGCCCTTGATGTTCCACCAATAGGCTTCGTTCGGAGTGGGATGGATCTTCTCCTGCTCATGCACCGATCCGTCGCGCAGGCAGACATGGGCGACATTGTGGATGTCGCCGTCTTCCATCCGGGTCGGGTGCGATCCGCCAACGATGTTGATATTGTAGTTCAGCGCCATTTCCGACAGCGCCTTGCGTATGCGCGGGGTGTAGCGCGAGAGGGTTTCGATCGCCTCCAGCGGGGAAAGCTCCTGCTCCTCGAACGACAGCAGCATCAGCGTGAACAATTCGGGAAAGACTATGAAGTCCGACTCGTAATCGGATGCCACATCGACGAAATATTCGATCTGCCTGATAAACTCGTCGTAATCCGCCACGGCCCGGGCCTGCAACTGGCAGGTCGCGATCCGGACGCTTTCGACCCCGCGCGGAACCCGCTGCTTCTGCGGCTTGTCCGTGTCCACGAAAGGATTGCGCCACACCATGTGAACGGCGTAGCTCTTGGATTTCTTATCCTCCGGCAGATATTTCTCGAGGATGCCGATCGGCTCGAACCCGTTGGCGAGCTGGAAGCGCAGGACCGGATCGTGGAGCTTGCCCGAGATCACCTTGTCCAGATAATCGCGCGGACCGTCCACCTTGCGCCACATGCGGCGCAGGTTCGGCATCCGGCCGCCGAAGACGATCCCCGAGAGTTCGAGCTGCTCCGCCAGGGCGCGGCGTTCCTCATAGAGCCTGCGCCCGATGCGGGTGCCGCGCACCTTCGGATCGACGCACATTTCATAGCCATAGAGCCAGTCGCCGGTCGGATCGTGACGGCTGCCGAAGCCATTGCCGGTGATCTCGTCCCAGCTATGCGGCTTCAGCGCCGTATTGCCCGAAATGCGCAGGGAAGCGCAGTATCCCACCAGCTTGCCATCGAGCTTGGCGACAAAGCAGCCTTCAGGGAAGTTGTTCAATTGCCCGCGGATTTCGCCAAAGGTGTAGGGCGGCAAGTCATCATAGGCGCGGCGCACCAGGGCCGCGATGGCCGCCACATCGCCGGGTCTGGCCTGGCGGACTTCGAGGCGGGCCTTGGCCTGATTTGCGGACATGTCTTACTCCGGACGAGGAATTTCGGCTGGGCTGCCGGCCGATTGGCTTTGCGTGTAAACCGCGCGAAGCGCATATGTCCACGTCATGGATGACGGCGGCAGACCCGATGTGCTCATAGTCGGCGGCGGCCCCGCCGGGATGATGGCCGGGCTGCTTTTCGCGCGGGCGGGCGTTTCCACCTTGGTGCTTGAGAAGCATGGCGATTTCTTCCGCGATTTTCGCGGAGACACCGTCCACCCATCCACCATGGAAATCCTGCATCAGCTCGGGCTGCTCGAGCGTTTTCTCCAAAGGCCGCATGATCGCCTGAGCAGTGCGGGAATACGCATCGCGGGCCGCGACTGGGTCATTGGCGACCTTGCCCATCTGGCGACGCCCGCACCCTTCATAGCTATGATGCCGCAATGGGAGTTCCTGGACTTTCTGCGCGATGAGGCTTCCCGTTTCCAGTCCTTCAGCCTGGAGATGGAGTCCCCCGTTGTCGATTTCATCATGGAAGGCGACAGGGTCGCCGGTGTCCGCCTGGCCGATGGATCGGAACGCCACGCAAGCAGGCTGGTGATCGCGGCGGATGGGCGGTCGTCGCTGGTCAGGGCTTTGCAGCTTCTTCCGGTCGAAACGCTTGGCGCGCCGATGGACGTGATCTGGCTGCGCTTGCCGAAATCTTCGGCCAGCGGCGGCGTATTGCGTGGCTCGTTCGAGGCCGGGCGGCTGGTGGTGCTGATAGATCGCAGGGATTACTGGCAATGCGCTTTCGTCGTGGGCAAGGGGCAGGCCGATGATGTCCGCAGAATGGGCGCGGGTTGGGTGGTGGCCCGCATCGCCGAGGCGTTCCCCGATCTGTCGTTTCCCGGCACCGAAACGCTCGAGGCGGATGATCTGCACGTCCTCAACGTGGCCCTGGACCGGCTGACGGTCTGGCATCGGCCCGGGCTTTTGGCGATTGGCGATGCCGCCCATGCGATGAGCCCGATCGGGGGCATCGGCATCAATCTGGCCATTCAGGATGCGGTGGCCGCGGCCAACATACTTGCCGGCCCGCTGGCTCGCGGCGGCTCGATAGACGCGCTGCTGCCACGGGTCAGGACACGGCGCCTGTTGCCGACCCGCGTCATTCAGGCCGGGCAGAAGCTAGCGCAGGACCGGCTGATTGCGCCGCTATTGGAAAAAGGCGCGGAGCCTGTCGCCCGTGCGCCTTTCCTGGTCCATGCTCTCGACCGTATTCCGCTGCTCCGGCGCATACCGGGCCGGATCATCGGCCTCGGCATACGCCGCGAGCATGTGCGGTCGCCTGCGAAGCTCTAGGCTTCTCAGGCCAAGGCGATCAGCCCTGCTTGTTCATTTCCCGCTCGAGATTTTCCACGATTGCCTCGAAGAATTTCTCGGTGGTCATCCAGCTCTGTTCCGGGCCGATCAGCAGGGCGAGATCCTTGGTCATCTGCCCGCCTTCGACAGTCTCGATGCAGACGCGCTCGAGCGTTTCGGCAAACCGCACCACATCCGGCGTATCGTCGAAGCGGCCGCGATAGATCAGGCCGCGCGTCCAGGCGAAGATGGACGCGATCGGATTGGTGGAGGTCGCCTTGCCCTGCTGATGCTGGCGATAGTGACGGGTAACGGTGCCGTGGGCGGCTTCCGCTTCCACGGTCTTGCCGTCCGGAGACATCAGCACCGAAGTCATGAGGCCGAGCGAGCCGAAGCCCTGGGCGACCGTATCGGACTGGACGTCGCCATCGTAGTTCTTGCAGGCCCAGACGAACTTGCCGCTCCATTTCAGGGCGCTGGCCACCATGTCGTCGATCAGGCGGTGCTCGTAAGTGATACCCCTGGCTTCGAACTGCGCCTTGAACTCGTTCTGGTAGATTTCCTCGAACAGATCCTTGAAGCGGCCGTCATAGGCCTTGAGGATCGTGTTCTTGGTGGAGAGATACACCGGCCAGCCGAGGCCCAGGCCGTAATTCATGGATGCGCGGGCGAAGTCGCGGATCGAATCGTCCAGATTGTACATCGCCATGGCGACGCCGGAGCTGGGGAACTGGAACACCTCCAGATCGATGTTCTTGCCGTCATCGCCTTCGAACACGAGGCGCAGCTTGCCGGGGCCGGGGATAAGGGTGTCGGTTGCCTTGTACTGGTCACCGAAGGCATGGCGTCCGACCACGATCGGGTCGGTCCAGCCCGGCACCAGGCGAGGCACGTTCTTGATGACGATCGGTTCGCGGAAGACCACGCCGCCCAGGATATTGCGGATGGTGCCGTTGGGCGATTTCCACATGCTCTTGAGGCTGAATTCCTCGACGCGGGCTTCGTCGGGGGTGATGGTCGCGCATTTCACGCCGACGCCGAATTCCTTGATCGCATTGGCGGCGTCGACCGTGATCTGGTCGTCGGTTTCGTCCCGCTTTTCAATGGAAAGATCGTAATATTTCAGATCAATGTCGAGATAGGGGAGGATCAGGCGCTCGCGAATCCATTCCCATATGATCCGAGTCATCTCGTCGCCGTCGATTTCGACAACGGGGTTCTTAACCTTGATCTTTGCCATATCCGTCCTGTCAATCCGCGATGATCTGCGGGCCTCTTAGCAGGTGCGCGGGCAGGCGCAAGGCGCGCAAGCAGCCGGGATGTTACGAAACATGGCCGACCAGGGTGGTGCCGGCCGGAAAGGCAGGATAGGTTTTTATGCTGACGCGTTGAAGCATCGAGAGGGCGGTAGTGCGCGATGAAACGGGATGACATGGAAGCCGGCAGGGGGGCTGCCAACCGCCCTCCCTTGAGCCTGCATGTTCCGGAACCGCATTTCCGCCCCGGCGACAAGGTCGATTACAGCTATCTCAAGATACCCGAGCCTGACGCGATCCCACGGCCCGACGAAACGGCCGAGGCAGGGGGGATGCATGCACTGGCCTATGGCCTGATCCGCGTGCTGGACGACGGCAATCGGGCGGTGGGCAGCTGGAATCCCCGGCTCGATCCCGACACGCTGCTGCTGATGCTGCGCAAGATGGCGCTGATACGGGCGTTCGACGACCGGATGTTTCGGGCGCAAAGGCAGGGCAAGACCAGTTTCTATGTCAAGTCGACCGGCGAGGAGGCGGTATCCATCGGGGCCGCCCTGGCGCTTGACCGCGAGGACATGTGCTTTCCCAGCTACCGCCAGCCGGGAATATTGATCGCGCGCGATTATCCGATCGAGCGGATGATGAACCAGATCTATTCCAACCGGCTCGATCCGCTGATGGGGCGCCAGCTGCCGATCATGTATTCCGCGAAGAGCCATGGCTTCTTCACGATCTCCGGCAATCTCACCACGCAATATCCGCAAGCGGTCGGCTGGGCGATGGCCAGCGCCTCGAAGGGCGACACCCGCATCGCCGCCGCATGGTGCGGGGAAGGCTCCACCTCGGAAGGGGATTTCCACAACGGCCTCACCTTCGCCGCCGTCTACAATGCCCCATGCATTTTCAATGTAGTGAACAATCAATATGCTATTTCCAGCTTTTCAGGATTTGCGGGAAGCGAGCGGACCACCTTCGCGGCGCGGGCCATCGGTTACGGCATCCCCGGTTTGCGGGTTGACGGGAACGACATACTGGCGGTCCATGCGGCAACCCGCTGGGCGGCCGACCGGGCGAGGTTGAACCTCGGCCCCTCGCTGATCGAGCTTTTCACCTATCGGGCGGAGGCGCACAGCACATCGGATGATCCGTCCGCCTATCGCAGCGCGCAGGAACGGGAGGAGTGGCCGCTGGGCGACCCGATCACCCGCCTCAAGCGCCATTGCATCGCGGAGGGCATCTGGGACGCGGAACGGCAAGAGGCGATGGATCTGGAAGTGGCGAGGGAAGTGCAGGCCGCCCAGAAGGAGGCGGAGCGCAATGGCATCCTCGGCCATGGCCTTCACCAGCCCGACCAGACCATGTTCCAGGATGTGTTCGAGGAACTGCCGTGGCACCTGAAGGAGCAATGCGCCCAGGCCATTCACGAAAGGAAGCTGAAGTGGCCCGAATGACGATGGTCCAGGCTATCAACAGCGCGCTTCGCGTGATGATGGCACGGGATGATCGCATCGTCGTGCTGGGCGAGGATGTGGGATATTTCGGCGGCGTGTTCCGGGTCACTGCCGGATTGCAGGCGGAATTCGGCAAGCAACGCTGCTTCGATACCCCCATCAGCGAATGCGGGATCATCGGCGCGGCAATCGGAATGGCCGCCTATGGATTGCGCCCGGTGCCGGAAATCCAGTTTGCCGATTACATCTACCCCGGCCTGGACCAGATCATCAGCGAAGCGGCCCGGATCAGATATCGTTCGGCGGGGGACTTCATCTGCCCGATGACGGTCCGCGTGCCGTTCGGAGGCGGCATTTTCGGCGGGCAGACGCACAGCCAGTCCCCGGAGAGCCTGTTCACCCATATTTCGGGCATCAAGACGGTGGTGCCGTCCACTCCGCGCGACGCCAAGGGCCTGCTGATCGCCGCCATCGAGGACAACGATCCGGTGATCTTCATGGAACCCAAGCGCTGCTATAACGGGCCGTTCAACGGCAAATACGATCAGCCCGCGAGGAACTGGGCCGATCACCCCGATGCCGATGTCGACGAGGAATATTTCAGGATACCGCTGGGGAAGGCGAAGATCGTGCGCGAGGGGGATGAATGCACGATCCTGACATATGGAACGATGGTGCATGTCGCCGGGCAGGTCCTCGAAGACCGCGGGATCAATGGGGAACTGATCGATCTCAGGACCTTGCTGCCGCTCGACATCGAAGCGATCGAGGATTCGGTCAGGAAAACAGGCCGCTGCCTGATAATTCACGAAGCTACCCGGACGAGCGGCTTCGGCGCGGAGTTGTCGGCTCTGGTGCAGGAGCGCTGCTTCTATCATCTCGAAGCGCCGATCGAGCGAGTGACCGGCTTCGACACGCCATATCCCCATTCGCTGGAATGGGCGTATTTCCCGGGGCCGATCCGGATCGGCGAGGCCCTGGATCGACTGATGCAGGATTAGCGCTATGCCGAGGTTCGAATTCAAGCTTCCGGATATTGGCGAAGGCGTCGCAGAGGCCGAAATCGTCGAATGGCATGTGGCCGTGGGCGACCGGGTGGAGGAAGATCAGCTGGTGGCTTCCGCCATGACCGACAAGGCCACGGTCGAGCTGGAGACGCCCACGGCCGGGATAATCACCGAAGTGGGCGGCAAGGCCGGCGATATCCTGCCGATCGGGTCCGTGCTGGTGGTGATCGAGACGGACGAAGACCAGGCGAGTTCCGCTGGGCAGGGAATGGAAGAACCCGCCGTGGCTGCCCGACCATCCGGGCAGTCCGACAAGCCTCCACCGGATTCGGAGGATGCCTCAGAGGCAACTGCGCAATCCGAGACAGTCGGGACCTTCGGCGAACGGCGCGAAGGACAGGTGCTGGCATCGCCGGCGGTCCGAAAGCGGGCGAAACAGCTCGGCATCGAATTGTCGGCGGTCCCCGCGCCCGATGGGCAGATTCATCATGCCGATCTCGACGCATTTCTTCTCGGCGGCCGTGCCGCACGGCCCGATCTGCCTGCGGAGGAGCGTGCTGACCGGCAGTTTCCGGTTCAGGGGATGCGCAGGCAGATCGCGCTGCGCATGGCTGAATCGAAACGGCACATCCCGCATTTCACCTATGTCGAGGAGATCGATGTCACCGAACTGGAGCGCCTTCGCGCCGTTCTGAATGGTCGGGAAGAGAGCGAATCCAAATTGACGCTGCTGCCCTTTCTCGTGCTCGCGATGTGCAGGGCATTGGGCGACTTCCCCATGATGAATGCGCATTATGACGACGATTCAGGCATCGTCACCCAATATGGCGCGGTGCATGCCGGCATCGCCACGCAGACCGACAAGGGCTTGATGGTCCCGGTCATCCGCGATGCGCACCGGATGAATATCTGGCAGCTCTCCGGCGCGATCTCTCATGTGGCGGCAGGCGCGCGCGCGGGCCGCCTGCGCAAGGATGAGCTGAGCGGTTCCACTATTTCCATCAGCTCGCTCGGGAAACTGGGTGGCATCGCTTCGACGCCGATCATCAACCGCCCCGAAGTGGCGATATTGGCGCCGAACCGCATTGCCGAACGGCCGGTCTGGGTGGCGGATCGATTCGAGCCGCGCAAGATCATGAACCTGTCGATCAGTTGCGACCACAGGATCATCGACGGACACGACGCCGCATCCTTCATTCAGGCTGTCAGAGAGATGTTCGAGACGCCGGCGCTGCTGTTCGCCTGATCCAGGCGAAACCTCAGCTTACAGGGATAGGCTGCTGGTTATCCAGGATTTTTCTGAAGAGAAGAATGGTGGGCGTAGGAAGGATTGAACTTCCGACCCCTGCGATGTCAACACAGTGCTCTACCACTGAGCTATACGCCCACGTCATTCTTGCGAGCCGGTGAAGTGACCTTCGTTCCCGGCAGGGTTGCGCGTTTAGCGATCAGCCCAGCGGGATGCAAGGAGCATTTATCGCGCTTTCGGCACGTCCGGCGCGGACCACTGTCAGATGCGCGCGGTCCACTGATCGTCGAAGATCCGCTCCACTTCCATCACGAGATCCTTGAGGTGAAAGGGCTTCGAAAGCACCTTGGTTCCCGGCGTTTCCCGGCTTGCCTTCATGGTGACGGCGGCAAAGCCCGTGATGAACATCACCTTGGTGCGTGGAGCGATCTCGGCGCAAAGCTGGGCGAGCTCGATCCCGTCCATTTCAGGCATGACGATGTCGGAAAGCAGCAGGTCGAAATGCTCCTGTTCCAGCAACGGCACCGCCGCAGTGCCGCGATCCACCGCGACAACCTCATAGCCGGCATTCTCGAGGGCGCGAGCAAGGTAGCCACGCATAGCCTCGTCGTCTTCCGCCAGCAGAATACGGATCATTTACTTCCCATCCTTGTAGAGCGCCAAGCCCACTCGATAGCGCGAACCCTCTTAATAATCTCATGCCAAAAAGAGATTGGCCAGCTTTGACACAAGGCCCAAACGAAGCCAGCATCGCCTCATGCCCCGGAAACTTCAGAAAATCGGTGATTCGCGCATCGTGGATTGCGGATTCATACCGGGGCTCGAACATCAGCCGGCCTTTCGCATAGAGGCGCGCAGGCCCTTGCCGATCCCGATCGTCATCGCGGTGCCGCATGCCGGAAGGGCCTATTCCGAATCGCTGCTTGGCGAAATGCGCAATCCGGGGCTTACCTGCCTGCGCCTCGAGGATCGCCATGTGGATCGGATCGCCGTTGCAGTGGCGCGGCAAACCGGGGCTGTGCTGATTGTCGCCGATGCTCCTCGCGCGATGATAGATCTGAATCGCTCTCTCGATGACATCGATTGGGACATGATCGCGGGCGACACTCCATCCGATGACATCGCCAAGATTGGCGGCGTGCGTGTGCGGGGCGGGCTGGGGCTGGTTCCAAGGCGCTTGGGCGGAACCGGCGAAATCTGGAGAAACCCGCTCGAACGCGCGGCGCTCGACGCGCGAATAGCGGGCATTCACAGGCCTTATCATGATGCGCTGTCGAAGCTGTTGGCTTCCGTTGCCGCTCATTGGGGTGAGGCGCTGCTGCTCGATCTGCATTCCATGCCCCCGCTGCCGGTTGCCGCCGGCAGGAACAGGGCGGAACTGGTGGTGGGCGACAGATTCGGTGGGTCCTGCTCCGGCTCGCTGATCTCCTCGGCCTTCGATTATCTTGCGGGGGAAGGGGTCTTCGCGGCGTATAACCGGCCATATGCGGGCGGATATGTGCTGGATCGCCACGGTGATCCTGCCAGGGGGATTCACGCGATCCAGGTTGAAGTCTGCCGCTCGCTGTATCTGGACCATCGCCTTGCGGAACCATCGCCGCGGCTTCCCGCGATAGCCGACATGATCTCAGGATTGGTGAAAATTCTGGCCGAGGAAATCGCCGCGAGGAGCCGCGGGCGCAGCTTGCCGGGTGGAACGATGGACATCGCGGCGGAGTAGAATCAAAAAACCACCCCGTGAATTCTCACGGGGTGGCCAAGGTTCAGGGAGGAAGGTGCAACGAATGCACCCTGCCAACCGGGTCATGAGGGAATACCCGGCCAGCTTTGCCAAGATAGTTACTTCCGGGCCACCTTGCAAGTGCGCCCGCATGAAGTTGAACCAGCCCAGCTCAATTCTTGGCTTTCAATGCCTCCGCCAGCGGACCCTTGCCCTGATTCAGCTGGCGCGTGAACACGCTGCGCAGCAGGTCCAGCGAAAACAAATGGGCGTAGATCAGCGCCAGGGCGCCGCTCTCGTTGAGCTTGCGGAGCTGATCGCCGCGCACTTTGCGCAGCTTCTTCTCGTCGACCATCTGGAAGCCGCGATAGAGGAACGGCTTGTCTTCCGCGCCCGACTGGCGAATGGCGACTTCACCGTCGATCAGCAGGCCGTTGTCCTTCAATTCCTGAACGAAATTGGTCGTCCGGATGCCCGCCTGTTCGAACCGCTGGCAGAATTCAAGCATTTCCTTGGTGCGCTGGCTCGGCTCGTTGGCTTCGAACAGCGCTTCGCCTTCCTTGAATTCGCCCACCAGCTCGCTGCCCGGATCGAAGCACAAAGATAGTTCGTCCGTGTTCGGCGTCAGCTTGGCGAGCAGGAAGGGATAGCGGCGCGCATAGGCCGGAACATAGGCATTATCCAGGATCGTGCCATCTTCCTCGACAAAGGTGTTCACCCCTTCATTGAGGCCCATGAGGCCGAGCGGAACAGGATTGTCGCCGATGCTGAAAATGATCGGATAATGGCGCTGCGCCTGGGGAAATTCCTCCACGGTGAGCGGAATGGCGTGCTGATTGACAAGCCATGCGGCCTTCTCGACCGAACGCGTATGCCATGTGCCGTGGTCACGGCTGTTGAGCGGGGTGAGGTCCTTGTAGAACAGGGGCAACTGGTTGGACGGCGCGGTGGCCATGGAAACTCTCCAAAACTGGCTGTCTTACTAACGGCATGTGATATGACGTCGCTTGCACGAAGCGGCGGCTTTAAGGATTGTTCAAACCCGGTGCAAGAGGAACGAGCTTCCCCGGATTGAGGATATCCCCCGGATCCAGCGCTTGTTTGACCCGGCGCATCAGATCGATCGCAACCGGATCTCCCAGGCGGGAAAGCTCATCGCGCTTGGCTTGCCCGATGCCGTGTTCGGCGCTGATCGATCCGCCCCATCCGGTGACCATTTCATAGACATGGGCGCTGATCAGCTTGCCCGCGCCGCGTTGCCAGTCGCCATGAACCGCGCCTTCGGGCGCCAGCACATGCAGATGCACATTCCCGTCGCCCAGATGGCCGAATGCGATGACCTTGGTTCCGGCATGGGCCTGCTCGATCTCGCGCGCGGCATGATCGACGAAATCCGGCATCCGATCCACCGCGACGGAGATGTCGTGCTGCACCGCCGGCCCCAGCGCCCGCTCCGCTGCGGCGATGGAATCGCGCAGAAGCCAGAACGCCTCCGCCTGGGTTTCGTTCGCGGCGATGGTCGCGTCGCGCACCATTCCCTGCCGCAAGGCCGATGAGAGGGCGGCGCTTGCCAGATCGGGCAGATCCGCGGCGTTCCTGCCGTCGGCCACCAGTTCTATCAGGCAGTGCCAGGGATGATCGCCCGCCAGGGGGCTGCGCGTGCCCGGCACATGGGCGAGAACGGCGGAAAGACTATGCGCGGGCAGCACTTCGAAACCTTCCATCGCGGAGCCTGTCTCGGTTTCGAAATGCAGCAGAAACGCCCGGGCGGCCTGCAGATCGTCGACGGCGGCCCAGAGCACGGCCCGATCCGCAACGGCCGGGAGCAGCCGCAGCGTCGCGGCGGTCACTATCCCCAGCGTTCCTTCCGAGCCGATGAAGAGCTGCTTGAGATCGAAGCCGCGATTGTCCTTTTTCAATGCCGTGAGGGCGTTGAACCGGCTGCCATCGGCCAGCACCGCTTCGATTCCCAGCACCTGGGAGCGCATGCAGCCGTGTCTCAGGACCTGCGTGCCGCCCGCATTGGTGGAGATGAGGCCGCCGACGGTGGCCGATCCCTTGCCGCCGAGCGTCAGCGGAAAGCGAAGATCGTGTTGGGCGGCCGCCTCATGCAGGGTTTGCAGCACCACCCCGGCTTCGCAGACTACCTGCCGGGCGGCGGGATCGAGTTCGCGAATCGCGTTCATGCGCCGCAGCGACAGCAGGATCGACTGGCCGCTGCGATCCGGCGTGGCCCCGCCGACCATGCCGCTGTTGCCCCCTTGCGGGACGATCGGAACGTTGTTTTCCGCGCAATACCGGACCAGCGCGCAGACTTCCTCGGTCGAGGCGGGCGAGGCGAGGGCAAGCGCCGCGCCGGTATATACCCCGCGCCAATCGGTCAGCCAGGATTCCATGATCTCCGGGTCCCGGGTGAGGCCGCGCGGGCCGAGGATCGCCGTCGCCGCTTCGAGAATGTCCGTCTCTGCCATGCCGATGCCTATGCACCCATCGCCGCCATTTCTCCAGCCCGATGCAAGGCCAGCCGCCGCTCGGCGAGGTTAAGCCGCCATTCAAGGATATGTGTTAGGGGCGATATATCGTCAGTTTCGTGGCTGGACTGCGCCCTCTGCCTTATGCCAATCCGGAGCTTCGGTTCGAACGGAATGCAAAGCTTCTCTTCCCTTGTTGCCCTTGCCCTGATGTTTGGCGCGGAGCCGGTGAGCCAGCCGCTTGCCGTCTTGCCGAACGGCGATGATGCCGGCCGCCGGCTGGCCGCCGAACAGGAAGCGCCGTTTCCCGAGAGGCTGCACGAATTCGGCGGCGGCGCCATGCAGGGCGAAGTGTGGCGGGGCTTGACCGAGGCCTATCGCCCATTGCCGCAGTCGCAGGTCAGGATCGAGCGCAGGGTCATCATCCGGATCGCGCCGCGCCGGCCGGTCGAGAACGGAGACATGCTGGCAAGCCTGCCGCAGAATGGGCTGCCGCCGCGCTTCAAGGAAAAAGGCATGGCGAAATGCGTGCCCATTCGCGAGATCGGCGGCGCGCAGGTCCAGGGAAGCAATCGCCTGATGCTGTTCATGCGCGACCGGCAGCTGGTAAGCGTCACATTGGAGAAGGGCTGCAGCGCCCGGGATTTCTATTCCGGCTTTTATGTGGAACGCGGCGACGACGGGCTGATCTGCAGCGGCCGCGACGTTCTCCAATCCCGTTCCGGCACCAAGTGCGAGCTGCGCAAGTTGCATCGCCTCGTGCCGGTGCGCGACTGAGCGGAGCCGGCATCAGGCCGCCACGCGGCTTTTCTTGACTTTTGCCGCCGGTTGAGCAAATGGCGCGGCTGCCTTCGCGATGGCCTTTCGGCTTCGCGGCAACCGGGCCGCTGCTGTGACTGGCGGCCGCCCTATCCGGAAAATGCCACGCCTATGAAGTTTGCCGATCTCGGCCTTTCCAATGAATTGCTGCAGGCTGTGCAGGCAGCCGGCTATGACACGCCTACGCCGATACAGGCGCAGGCGATCCCGAACGTGCTGATGATGAAGGACATCATCGGCATCGCCCAGACGGGCACGGGCAAGACAGCCAGCTTCGTTCTGCCGATGATCGACATCCTTGCCCATGGCCGCCGCCGCGCGCTGATGCCGCGTTCGCTGATCCTCGAGCCGACCCGGGAGCTTGCCGCCCAGGTCGCCGAGAATTTCGAGAAATACGGCACCAACCACGATCTGCGGATGGCCCTGCTGATCGGCGGGGTGCAGATGGGCGATCAGGTCAAGGCGCTGAACGAGGGCGTGGACGTGCTGATCGCCACCCCCGGGCGGCTGATGGATCTGTTCGAGCGGGGGAAGATTCTCCTCACGGGATGCGATCTGCTGGTGATCGACGAAGCGGATCGGATGCTCGACATGGGCTTCATTCCGGATATCGAGCATATCTGCACCAAGCTGCCGTCCAATCGCCAGACGCTGCTGTTCTCGGCGACGATGCCGGCGCCGATCAAGAAGCTGGCGGATCGCTTCCTGACCAATCCCAAGTCGATCGAGGTCGCCCGCCCGGCGAGCGCCAACATCAATATCGCCCAGCACAAGGTGATGGTCTCGCCCCGCAAGAAGCGCGAATTGCTTCGCCACCTGTTGCGCACGGACGATGTCAACACCGCGATCGTCTTCGCCAATCGCAAGACGACGGTGCGGGAGCTGGCCAAGAGCCTCAAGCGCCACGGCTTCGCGGTGGGCGAAATCCACGGGGACATGGACCAGCCGGCCCGCCTGGCGGAGCTGCGGCGGTTCAAGGACGGCGAGATCAATATCCTCTGCGCCAGCGATGTCGCCGCGCGCGGGCTGGACATCAAGGGCGTGAGCCACGTCTTCAACTTCGATACGCCCTGGCATCCCGACGATTACGTCCATCGTATCGGACGGACGGGCCGGGCGGGCGCAACCGGGCGGGCCTTTACCTTCGTGGCCGAGGAAGACGCCGAGGCCATCGCCAATGTCGAGAAGCTGACCGGGATGCAAATCCCGCTCTTCACGGCCGATCAGGCCGGGGAGCCGGAAGTCGCCGAGGAACCCGCGCAATCCTCCAGACCGGCGGCAAGAGACAAACCCCGCCGCAGCGAGAAGGGTAAGCGCCCCGAGCGCCAGCCTTCGGGCGGACGGCAGCGCAAGGCCGCCGCTGAAGCCGAGCCGGACGATGCAGCAGGCGGATCGGAACCGGCCGGCTGGAATGGCCCGGTGCCCGGTTTTCTCAACATCTCCGCCCTGGTCTGAACCTGGGGTCTGAACCCGGCGTGTCCTTTCTCCTCCGGGGGGGGGGGTGACAGGGTTGACACTGTTATAGCGAAAAAACCTCAGCCTCGGATCGAGGCCGGATCGGGCGCGCGCAATGCCGCCATTGCCGCGCCTTGCGGTGAATACAACGCTGGGAAAGAGCCGGGGGACAAGCCGTGGTTTCCATGGCAGTTCGCAGGCTTGTAGGAAACCCCCGGCCCACGCCGAGATTCACGCCCCCCAGGTTCACGCTCACGCCGCCTTGGCGCGGCATGGGCGTGCCGGAGGGCCGGGTTCTGTCGGGCCGGTCAGCCGGTCGCGAACAATCCGGCCGTCTGCGCCAGCAGCCAGATGCCGATGGCCAGGAACAGCAGGGCGGCGATGATGCGCACCGTCTTGAGCGGCACGCGCTTTATCAGTTCATTGCCCAGGAACACCGCGGGCACATTGGCCAGCATCATGCCCAGCGTCGTTCCCATCGTGACCCAGCCCACCGCCTGGAATTGCGCGCCAAGGGCCACGGTGGCGATCTGGGTCTTGTCGCCCATCTCCACCAGGAAGAAGGCGATCAGCGTGGTGAGGAAGGCGCCGAAGCGGCCCACCGCCTGCTCCTCATCCTCGAACTTGTCGGGAATCAGCGTCCATCCCGCCATCAGGATGAAGGAGATCGCGATTCCATAGCGGAACCACTGCCCGTCCAGGATGTTCGCGACCGTTTCCCCGACCAGCGCCGCCAGGAAATGATTGCCCAGCGTTGCCGCAAGAATGCCGAGGATGATGGGAAGCGGGCGTTTGAAGCGGGTCGCGAGCACGATCGCCAGCAGCTGCGTCTTGTCGCCGATTTCCGCGAGCGCGACGACCGCTGTCGACGTGAGAAAGGCTTCCATGAAAAAGTCTCCGGGGCCGGGAAATCGACAAGACGAACGACATCGCGCGTCCCGCCCGGCCCGAACGGAAGCGCAATGCCATTGGTCTCGCCCGAACGGTGACCCGCTCCTCCCGCACCATGGCCTCTCGGCCAAGCATGTTGATGCGGGAGCCCGCTCGATCGAGCGGCTGGCTACTCCCCAGATGACGGCGCGCGCTTAGCCGGGCTGCGGGCCAAGCGCAAGCGGCAAGTAGGAGAGGGGATCAGGCCGGCTTCACGAAGCTGTCGAGAACCCGCTTGCGGCCGCTGCCCTCGAACTCGATCTCCAGCTTGTTGCCTTCCTGCGCCAGAACCTCGCCATAGCCGAACTTCTCGTGGAACACCCTGTCGCCCTTCCTGATGTCCATGCGCGGCTTGGCGGCGAAGCTCGCCGCGCTGCGGCCCGGCTCCGCCAGCCGCTTGGGCGTGGCGTCGTATCCGGCCGATGCGGCGCGCTGCCAGCCCGGCCCGCGCGTGGCGCTGCGCGCAGGCTGGCTGCGCGCGACATTGGCGAAGGGATCATCATGTTCCGACCAGTTCGCCCGCCACAGCGAGGCGCCGCCGGTGAGGGTGGTTTCGCGCTCGACATGATCGTCGGGAAGCTCCTCCACGAAGCGCGAGGGGATCGAGCTGGTCCATTGCCCGTAGATGCGGCGGTTGGCGGCATGGAGAATGGTGCAGCGCCGCCTGGCGCGGGTGATCGCGACATAGGCGAGGCGGCGTTCCTCCTCCAGGCTGGCCAGGCCGCCTTCGTCCAGCGCGCGCTGGCTGGGGAACACGCCTTCCTCCCAGCCGGGCAGGAAGACATGATCGAACTCCAGCCCCTTCGCCGCATGGATGGTCATGATCGTGACCTTTTCGTCATCGGCGGCGGCGTCATTGTCCATCACCAGCGCGACATGCTCCAGGAAATCGCCCAGCGTGGCGTAATCCTCCATGGCGCGGGCCAGTTCCGAGAGGTTCTCCGCCCGTCCGGCGGCTTCGGCGCTCCGTTCCGCCTGCAGCATGGCGTTGTAGCCGGATTCCTCCAGCACCGTGCGCAGCAGCTCGGCGGGGGAGACGCCATCCGCCATTTCGCGCCATCGCAGGAAATCGCGCATCAGCGCTGCGATCGCTCCGCTCGCGCGTTTGGGCAATTCGTCGGTCTGGGCGAGTTCGAGCGCGCCCGCCGCCAGCGGCATTCCGCGCGCCCGGGCATGGCGATGCATCGCCTCCAGCGCCTTCGCGCCAAGCCCGCGCTTGGGCTGGTTGTAGATCCGCTCGAAGGCGAGGTCGTCGCTGGGCTGGGCGATCACCCTGAGGTAGGCCAGCGCATCCCGGATTTCCGCCCGCTCATAGAAACGGAAGCCGCCGACGATCCGGTAGTTGAGGCCGATCTGGATGAAGCGGTCCTCGAATTCGCGCGTCTGGTATTGGGCGCGGACGAGGATCGCGATCCGGTCGAGCGGGGCGCCTTCGCGTTCCAGCCGCTCGATCTCCTCGCCCACCCGGCGGGCTTCCTCCGGGGCGTCCCACACTCCGATGACCTGAACCTTGTCCCCGCCGTTCCGCTCGGTCCACAAGGTCTTGCCGAGCCGCTGGCTGTTCGCGCTGATAAGGCCCGACGCGGCCGCCAGGATGTGGGGGGTGGAGCGATAATTCTGTTCCAGCCGGATGATCTTCGCGCCGGGGAAATCCTTTTCAAACCGCAGGATGTTGGCGACCTCCGCGCCCCGCCAGCTGTAGATCGACTGGTCGTCGTCCCCCACCACGCAGATGTTCTTCCGTTCCTGCGCCAGCAGGCGCAGCCAGAGATACTGGACGGCGTTGGTGTCCTGATATTCGTCCACCATGATATATTTGAAGCGCTGGCGGTAATGCTCCAGCACGTCGCGTTCGCGCCGCAGGATATTGAGCATGTGGAGCAGCAGGTCGCCGAAATCGCAGGCGTTCAGCGCTTTCAGCCGGTCCTGGTAGAGCCGGTAGAATTGCTGGCCGCGCCCATTGGCATAGGCTTCGTTCTCCACCGCATCCAGGTCTTCCGGGTTGATGCCGCGATTCTTCCAGCGGTCGATCAGCCCGGCCAGCTGGCGCGCGGGCCAGCGCTTCTCGTCGAGATCGTTGGCGGTGATGAGCTGCTTCAGCAGGCGAAGCTGATCGTCCGTGTCGATGATGGTGTAGTTGGATTGCAGCCCGGCCAGCTCCGCATGGCGGCGCAGCATCTTCGCCGCGATCGAATGGAACGTGCCCAGCCAGGGCATCCCCTCGACCGCCGGGCCGATCAGCTGGCCCACCCGTTCGCGCATTTCCCGCGCCGCCTTGTTGGTGAAGGTGACGCACAGGATCTCGCTGGGCCAGGCGAGGCGGCTGTGGACGAGGTGGGCGAGCCGGGTGGTGAGCGCGGCGGTTTTCCCCGTGCCCGCGCCGGCCAGCATCAGCACCGGGCCTTCGGTGGCCAGCACGGCTTCGCGCTGCGACGGATTCAGGCCTGCCAGGTAAGGCGGCTCTGCCGCTGCTCCGGATGCGGCGAGGGGGGGTGTTTCATCCTGCATGATCTGGCGAACAGCTAGGGAACGCGGCGTATGGAAGCAAGAGCGCGTCGGGTGGAGGGCAAAAAAGGAACCCGGCCCATCGCAATGCGTAATTTAGCCAAATGGAAACGGGAACAGGAGTTCTAGATGCGTAGGCTGTTGCTGGGCAGCATGACTGCCCTTGGAATCATTGCCGCTCCGTTTGCTCTCCATGCGCAGGAGAGCACCCCGCCTGCCGATGCCGCGCCGGCGGGCGATCATGCCATGAGCCCGGAGCAGCAGGCGGCGTTCGATGCCTGGACCCCGGAAGAGCAGGCCCAATATGCCGCGCTGGAAGCCGCGCAGAAGCAATATTTCTGGACGCTGCCGCCGGACCGGCAGCGCGGCTACTGGATGCTGACCCCGGATCAGCGCACGCAGATCTACAACATGACGCCGGAGCAGCGGGAACTGGCCTGGCAGTCCATCTCCGCGCAGCTCGCGGGGGCGGCTCCGCCCACTCCGGCCACCCAGGCCAACCCGCCGGGGCAGGGCATGCCGACCGATACGGTGCCCGAGCCGAGGACCGCCGCCGAGCCGGTTCCACCCGCCATGCCGGCCGATGAATCCTATCAGGGCGGTCCCTACAAGGGGGCGCTCACCCCGCCGCCGCCAGCGGAAAAGGACTATCCGGTCTGCTCCAGGATCGTGCAGGACGGCTGCCGCAATCCCGGCGGGAAATAACCCGGCTTGCCGCAAGGCAGGAGAAGAGAAGAGCGCCACAATCGTGGCGCTCTTTTTCGTTGGCCCTTGACGTGGCGGCGCTGGTGCCCAAGCAAGCCGCTCCATGAACCCGATAAGACAGCATCGCCGGATATTGGCGGCGGCCCTGGCCGGCACCGCCGTGGAATTCTACGACTTCTACGTCTACGCCACCGCCGCGGCGCTGGTGTTCGGGCCGCTGTTCTTTCCCGCCGAGAGCGAATCCGCGCAATTGCTGCTCAGCCTGATGAGCTTCGGCCTCGCCTTCTTCGCCAGGCCGGTCGGAGCGATCGCCTTCGGCCATTTCGGGGACCGCATCGGCCGCAAGTCGACGCTGGTGGCGTCCCTGCTGCTGATGGGCATATCGACCCTGCTGATCGCCTTCCTGCCCACCTATGAGATGGTGGGCTGGGTGGCGCCGGTGCTCCTGTGCATCCTTCGTTTCGGTCAGGGCTTCGGTCTGGGCGGCGAATGGGGCGGCGCGGCTCTGCTGGCGGTGGAGAACGCGCCCAAGGGCTGGGAGGCGCGCTTCGGCAGCGCCCCGCAGCTGGGCGCTCCGCTGGGCTTTCTGGCTGCGAACGGGCTGTTCCTCCTGCTCGGGGTGTGGCTGCCAGAGGATGCTTTCAACGATTGGGGATGGCGCATTCCCTTCCTGCTCAGCGCGGTCCTGGTCGGGCTGGGGCTGTGGGTGCGCTTGCGGATCGGGGAAACCCCGGCCTTTCGCGAAGCGCTGGAAAGGGAAGCGCCGCCCATGGTTCCGCTCGGCAGGCTGCTGCGCAATCACTGGGGGCCGGTGATCGCGGGCAGCGCGGGGGTGATAGCCTGCTTCGCCATCTTCTATCTCTCCACCGCCTTTGCGCTGGGCCATCTGACCACCGGGCGCGGCATGGCGCGCGAGCTTGTCCTTGGTGTGCAACTGGCCGCGAACAGCTTCCTGGCCATCGGGATCGTCGTCGCGGCCATCTGGGCCGACCGGACCAACCCGAGGCAGGTGCTGGCGGCGGGCGCCGTCGCGACGGCCCTGCTCGGGGCCGTGTTCGGCCCGGTGCTGGGGGGATCGTCCCTGCCGATCGTGTTCGTGACGCTGGCGGCCAGCCTGTTCGTCATGGGGCTGGTCTATGGCCCGCTCGGCGCCTGGCTGCCCACGCTGTTTCCCCCGCTGGTGCGCTATACTGGCGTATCGGTCGCCTTCAACGCGGGCGGGATCATCGGCGGCGCGGTGGTGGCGGTGGAAGCGCAGAAGATCACCATGCAGGGCGGAATCGCGCTGGTCGGGCTGTTCCTGACCGTCGCGGGCATGCTCACTTTCGCGGGCGTGTTCATGGCCAGGCCTCTGCGCGCCGAAAGCCCGGTGGCGGAGCCGCTGATCCCCTGAAAGGACGGGCCGCTATTCCGGCCGCAGCAGGTGCAGCCGCGCCTTTCCGCAATCGCGCGTGGCGTCGACGGTGAAGCCCCTGGCGTCCAACTCTTCCCTGCGCGAGGTTTCCACGCTGATCCACGCGCCCGGAGCGATCCAGCCCAGCCGCCTGAGCTTGTCCAGCGCGACGGCACCCGCGCCGGTTTCATAGGGCGGGTCGAGCAGCAGCAGATCCGGCGGGCGCTTCGCCGGGCCGAGCGCCAGGACGGACACCGCGCGCACGTCGCAGCGCGCCTGCGCGCCCAGGGCCGCGATATTGGCGCGCAGGACCCGCAGGGCAGCCGCATCGTTCTCCACGAAAATCGCTTCGGCTGCCCCGCGCGACAGGGCTTCCAGACCCAGCGCGCCCGAACCGGCGAACAGATCCGCCACCAGCAGCCCCTCGAAACTGCCGATCCGGCTGGTCAGCATCGAGAACAGCGTTTCCCGCGTGCGGTCGGCCGTCGGGCGCGTCGTTTCCCCCTGCGGCGCATCGAGCTTCCGGCCGCGCCATTCCCCCGCGATGATCCTCATTTGCGCGGAGCCGGGCGGGATGGCCGGCCCGAACCACGGCCCTCCGGGCGGGCCTTGCGGGCGGCATCGCCGGGGCCGCGGTCCCCCCGGGCGGGATGGGGCTTTGCGCGGGGGGGCGGTTGTCTGGCGCCCTCGGGCGCGGGATTGACGCGTGGCTTCGGCCCCGCCTGTTTCAGCGACTTGCGGAAGCGTTCGACATCGCTTTGGCGGATTTCGGCGGTTTGCCCGCGCTGCAGGTCGAGCAGGTGGAACGGGCCGTAGGACGTGCGCAGCAGCCGGCTCACTTCCAGCCCGAGATGCTCCAGCACCCGGCGCACTTCGCGATTCTTGCCCTCGGTCAGGGTCAGTTCGATCCATTGGTTGCGCCCGGTGCGCCGTTCCATATTGGCGTCGATCCGGCTGTAATACATGCCGTCGATGGTGACGCCTTCCATCAGCTCCTCGAGCTGGCTCTGGGACACGTCGCCATAAGTGCGGGCGCGATAGGTCCGGGGAATGCCGCTGGACGGCAGTTCCATCGCCCGCTTCAACTCGCCATCGTTGGTCAGCAGCAGCAGTCCCTCGGTGTTGAGGTCGAGCCGCCCGATCGGCATGAGCCGGGGCGTTCCCGGCGGCAAGGCGTTGCGCAGCGCGGTATAGATCGTCGGCCGCCCGGCCGGGTCGCGTTCCGCCGTAATCAGCCCGGCGGGCTTGTGAAAGCGGAACAGGCGCGGCGGTTCGGGCCGGGCCACGGACTTGCCGTCCACCGTCACCCCCGCCAGGCTGGGCAGGATGGTGGCGGGCGTATCGAGCACATTGCCGTTTAGCGCGATCCGGCCTTCGCCGATCATGCGCTCCACCTCGCGGCGGCTGGCGACGCCGGCGCGAGCCAGCAGCTTGGCGATCCGTTCGCCGGATCGTTCGACAGGCGGTGCGCCCGCGCCCTTGGGTTGCTTTTCGGCCATGACCTGCCCTTAGCGATCCGGCCTGGAGTGGGAAAGCGGGGACAGGATGTTTCTGCCGCCTTTCCAATGGAGATTTCCGCGCTAGACCTTGATCGTCCCGGCTTGACTCAGCCTGGGGCGATCGAGGTCTAGACTGTTGGAATAGAGCCTGATTCACGCCATTGGCGGAAATGCAAAGCACTTCCGCCTCAAACGATCAGGCTCTAGTTTCCCCGCAATTCGCGTGATGAGGAGTATGGGATGGGCGAAGCAGCCGAAAACAGCGGCAAGCCGGGGTGGCGCAGGGTTCTGGCATCGCTCGGCAACCGCAAGACCGGCTTCATGGCCCTGTTCGGATTTGCCAGCGCGCTGCCCTATGCCTTGCTGCTCGGCACGCTCTACGCATGGCTGTCGGACGCGCAGGTCGATCTGGAGACGATGGGCGTCTTTTCGCTGATCGGCCTGGCCTATTCCTTCAAATTCCTGTGGTCGCCGCTGCTCGACCGCATCAACCTGCCGCTGATCCGCAGGCTCGGGCGGCGCAAGCAATGGATCGTCACCGCGCAATTCCTGCTCGGCGGAATCCTGCTGGTGCTGTCCACGCTCAATCCGGGCGGCTCGATCGGCTGGTTCTCCCTGCTGGCCGGGATCGGCGCCTTCGCCTCTGCAACCCAGGATGTGGTGGTCGATGCCTGGCGCGTCGACGTGGCGGACGAGGTGGCGACCATCGACATGCTCTCCACCGTCTATCAGCTGGGCTACCGCTCCGCCGTGCTGGTGGGCGGGGCGCTGGCCCTGTTCCTGGCCGAAGGGCTGGGCTGGCCCACGGTCTATGCGATCATGGGGTGCCTGATGCTGGTGGTGGGCGGGTTCAGCCTGTTCGCGCCCGAAGGGCCGCAGTCGGTGGCCAGTATCGCGGCCGACCACGCGGCATTGGCTGAATTGCGCGAGGCGGGGGAACTGGAGCCGCGGGTGAGGGTGATCGCCCTGGCGATCGTCGGCGTGCTGTGGAGCTGGGCGCTGATTACGGTCGGGATATTCATGGTCCGCTCGCTGGGCAGCGATCCGGAAGCGCGGCCCGATTCCACGGCCTTCGTGGCCCAGCAAGGCCCGCTGATCGTGATCGCGACGGTGGTGATTCCGGCCTTGGTCGCGGCCTGGCTGGTCCGGCAGAAGCAGCATGGCCGCCGCGTGCTGGCGCAGCCCGCCCCGGCGGTTTCGCAGGCGGACAATGTGCTGGATCATGGCTATCGCGCCCTGATCCTGCCCCTGACCGATATTGTCGGAAGGCTCGGTTGGGCGACGATACTGGTGGTCGGGTTGGTGCTGTCCTACCGCATAACCGACACGATCTGGGGCACGTTCGCCTATCCGTTCTACCTTGGGGAGCTTGCCTATTCGAAGGAAGAGGTGGCGGTCGCCTCCAAGTTCTTCGGCGTCGGTGCATTGATGTTCGGCGTGGCGCTGGGCGGGGTGCTGTTCACCTATATCGGGCGCATGGCGGTGATGACGCTGGGCGCGCTGACGGCGGCCCTGACCAATCTGCTCTATGCCGATCTGGCGACGGGCGGGGCGGTGATGTCCGCCGGGGCGAGGGCCATCGGCTTCACCTGGCTGGTCGAGCAGCTTGGCGGGGATGACCGTCTGGCCAAGCTGATGTTCGCCATTGCCGGGGAGAATGTCGCGGGCGGCATCGCCGGGGCCGCGCTGGTCGCCTATCTCTCGTCGATCACCTCGAAGAAATACAGCGCCGTGCAATATGCGCTGCTGTCCTCGCTCACCTTCCTGGTCGGCACTCTGGGGCGCGGGGCTCTGGGCAAGATGATCGAGACGCGCGGCTATCACGACGTATTCCTGCTGACCACCGGGATCGGGTTCGTGGCGGTCGTCCTGTGCCTGGCCGAGTGGGCGCGGATACGCCGCCAGGGCAAGGCGGCGGGGCTGGACGAGGTGGCGCTGGCGAATGCCTGACGGGGGGATGGGTCAGTCCGGAATCTCGCGGTTGAGGCGCAGCACTTCGCCGGCAAGATAGAGCGAACCGGCGATCAGCACGTCGCCGCCGGGCGGCAGGGCAAGCAGCGCCTGCTCGACATCCGGAAAGCTCCTGACCGGCAAATGCGTGTGCGGCGCGAAATCCTCGGGCTTGTGGGCTTCATGGCCCGGAGCCGGAACCACCGATACACTCAACAGCTTGCCGGCCATCGGCGCGAGAATCGCTGACGGGTCCTTGTTCGACAACATGCCGATGATCAGGTGAACCGGCTCGCCGTTCGCGAAATGCCGGGCCAGCGCCAAGCCAGCATCCGGATTATGCCCACCGTCCAGCCAGACCGCGCGGCCCGGCGCCAGATCGGCAAGCGGCCCGCCCGCCAGCAATTGCATCCGGGCCGGCCACCGCGCTTGCACGATGCCGTCGGATATCGCATCTATGGTCACGGAAACCGCGCGCTGGTGCCGCAATATCGCGACGGCCAATGCCACATTGTCTGCCTGATGCGCGCCGGGAATGGTAGGCAGGGGCAGCTGGATGGAACCCGCGGCATCCGTGTAATCGATCAGCCCGCCATTTATCCGCGCCTTCCATTCGAGGCCCCGCATCGCGACCGGAACCTTCAGCCTGCGCGCGATCTTGACGATCTGCTGGGTTGCTTCGGGGGGATAGGACTGGGTTATCAGCGGGCAGCCCGGCTTGGCGATGCTGGCCTTCTCGAACGCGATCCGCGCGAGCGGATGGCTGGGCGCGCCCATCTCCTCCTGCAACAGGAACGCCTCGTGGTCGATCCCCAGCGAGGCGATCCCGCAGGCCGCCGGCTGCTCCAGCACATTGGTGGCGTCGAACCGCCCGCCCAGGCCGACCTCGATGACGCAGGCGTCCGCTGGAATCCGGGAGAAAGCCAGAAAGGTCGCGGCTGTCGTCACTTCGAAGAAGCTCGGCGCCAGATCCTCGCCCGCGTCGAGCACTTCCCCAAGGAGTTCCGCCAGCAGGGCGTCGCCGATCAGCTTCCCCGCCAGCCGGATGCGCTCGTTGTAACGGACGAGGTGAGGCTTGGTGGCCGTATGGACCGTCAGGCCCTGCGCTTCCAGCATCGCCCGGAGATAGGCGCAGGTCGATCCCTTGCCGTTGGTGCCCGCGATATGGAACGCGGGTGGTATCCGCCTTTGCGGATCGCCCAGCCGCGCCAGCAGCGCGCGGATCGTTTCCAGACCGAGGCGGCCCTGCGGCAGCGACAGGCGAGCGAGGCGGTCCAGCTGGGCCTGGACCGCTGGATCGTCCGACGTGGCGAAATCCTTCACCGACCGGCGCGGGCCTCAGGCGGCCGCTGCCGGTTGCAGATAGTCGAGCAGCCGGGCCAGCGTTTGGCGAATATCCTTTCGCTCCACCACCATGTCCACCATGCCGTGCTTGTGCAGATATTCGGCACGCTGGAAACCTTCCGGCAGGCTTTCGCGGATGGTGTCCTGAATCACCCGCTGTCCGGCGAAGCCGATCAGCGCCCCCGGTTCGGCGATATGGATATCGCCCAGCATCGCATAGCTTGCGGTGACGCCGCCCGTGGTCGGGTCGGTCAGGACGACGATATAGGGCAGCCCCGCTTCCCTCAGCCGGCGGGTCATCACCGTGGCCTTCGGCATCTGCATCAGGCTGAGAATGCCCTCCTGCATTCGCGCGCCGCCCGCCGCGGTGAACACGACATAGCCGCATCTTTCGTCGAGCGCGCGCTGCGCGCCGGTGACGAAAGCCTCGCCCACTGCCATGCCCATCGACCCGCCCATGAAGGAGAAATCCTGCACCCCGACCACGGCCTTGCGGCCTTCGATGCTGCCGCTGGCGACGGTGAATGCGTCGGGATGCGGGCTATTGGCGCGCGCCTGTTTCAGGCGGTCGGTATAGCGCTTGCTGTCCTTGAACTTGAGCGGGTCTTCCTTGACCCTGGGCGAATCCAGCAGGGTAAACCCCTCGTCCAGCACTTGGGCCAGGCGCGTATCCGCGCCGATCCGCCCGTGATGGTCGCAGCGCGGGCATACGGAGAGGTTTTCCTCATATTCCCGGGTGAACAGCATTTCGCTGCAATTGGGGCATTTGACCCAGAGATTGTCCGGGGTCTCGCGCTTCGGCCGGAACGGCAGCGATTTGCGGATTCGGGTAAGCCAGCTCATGCCAGGGCTTTTCGCGCATCATGGACGGCGGAGGCAAGGGCCGAGGTGAGATCGCGCACCGGGGCCGCGGCTTCCGTTCCGAATTTTCCGATAAG